>OJAW01000062.1_pt1 | contig 84868 bp, 140 predicted proteins | sample 1589151 | NCBI WGS metagenome assembly OJAW01 (sample SAMN03283290) | human gut metagenome | biome: human-associated habitat; material: feces | host: Homo sapiens | place: Peru | collected 2012
TTGTTATTGCCTGATACCCACTAGAAGCGCTTGAATTTAATCCCATTGAATTGGCATACCCTATAAATCCATAGTCATCAAAACTATCTCCCGAAGCGTATGCAGTAAGGAGTCCATTTGAACTAGGAGTATAATCAATGTATCCAATCCCATAAGAAGATAAGTTATAGTCTACATAAGTATTGACTGCACCACTATAATTACCTAAATTTTGTAAATACCATCCTGTTGGAGCTTCAGTATAAAAGAAAACTATATAAGGATGTGATGAACTATGATCAGAGCAAGTATCTCCTGTTCCATCATAATTTCCATTTTTTGCCTACTCTACACATTTTGACCAAGTGCTATGATAAACATAACCCTAATAAGTATATCCACTAATAGTAGGAGCTGTAATGCTTGAAGAAGAAGTGGAAGTTTCATAGCCCATATAATCTCCAGTGGTTAAATTGTAGCAATCCCAATGATAATCATCATCAGAGCCACCACTACCTCCTCCACCTCCGCCAGAATCTTCATCAGTCCAAGCAACTCCTGTTCCAGATGCTCCATTATTCCACTGGCCTGCTGTATAATAATCTACTTCCCAAGCATATTCATACCTTGTGCCAGGAGTTAATCCTGAAATTCGAACCCAAGGAGTTCCAGTTGTTGAAGAACCAGTATCCGAAGTCCCATCATCTAAACGGACATATAACCTTCTACTAACATTATCTGAGCTTATTCCACTTGCTTCAAAAATTAATGAGGTAGTAGTACTACTTGTGCAACTTACAGAAACAGCCATTTAATTTCCTCCCTTTTATCTTAAAAATTTCTAAAACCATTTTTAAATTGCGGTTTTCGGTTTTTGTGCTTGATGCCGGTCGGATCACATTCACCGCCTTTATTTAAGCAAACAAAAATACTCTTAAATTTTATTTTCTTGTTCTTTTACTCCGCAAGCGCTAACCCGTAGGTTGCCTTACGCTTCCTTCCACCATCAAAGAACAATCAAACTCCATTTAAGAGCATTTCCTCGGTTTGTTTTCAGTATTCAATTTGGTTAGATTTAAATAGGAAATCTTACTTATTCCGCACCGATTAGAATTAAAATTAACAATAGTGCCAAATCACCTTTAATATAAATATTCCTTACCTATTCTTAATCACTCTTTCGTTGTGGTTAACGTCTTTTCTTCAGCCTGTTAGGAAAAGAAACCTATCGTTTTAAATAAACAACGCCGTCGCCATCTACGACCTTGCCACTTACTCAGGTACGATAAGCAGTTTTTGCGATTACTATAAAGTATACTGCCAAATACTTTGGTCGGAGATGAGGGAATCGAACCCACTCGAGCGACTGAGCGCACCGGTTTTACAGACCGGGGTGTCTACCTTATCACGTTAATCTCCGAAATATATTTCCTATAATCTTTAATAAATCGCAAATAATCTTCTCGATTATAAGGAATATCATTATATTTATTAAAATCATGTGCAAAAGCGCAATAAATTAAAAAATCTAAATGCTTAGATTTTAATTGAACATGCCACTCATAAGAACCATCAAGTCTAGCTCCATAAGCACGATGAAATAAAGTATATTCTCCAAACCGCGCTTTATCTGCAAGTACAATTTTAAAATCATCTCGATTATTATGGATATTTAAAACATCATAACCAAGACCATTTTTAGTAAACTTATGAGAACCACCAAAAGTTTCTTCGCAATAATTTAAATAAATATCAAACATTCTTATTTTGAGGGTTTTAATTAGGTTAACCCACAACCTCCGATAGTGTGTCTACTGGACCAAGGAAATACCCGATCGCCGCATTTCGCTCTTTAAAAGATGGACGCTTCTAATCCTACTTCCTATCGTATAAAAGGACTTATCAATGACTTTTATACATATTGCCTTTATTACCTTTATAAACAAATTAGCATTACCCAGTGCTACCACGAGGAGGTTTTGTTTTTAGCACCGCGGAGGGGGTGGGTGTCGATCCCACTTATCTGGTTTTAGAGACCAGCGCATTTGCCGCTATGCTACCCCTCAATAAACTCCTTAATTCAACTTACGGAGTTTTCGCTTCATCTTATTAATGAGACGCTGATTCATAACTTCACCATGGGAATACAACTTCGCAATGCGATTTTCATAATGCTCTTTAGTGCGACAAATCATAATTTTTCTCCTTAAATTGAATTTATGGTCCAGAGAGGGTTATCTGCGTCATCTAGACCCAATTTTTTATTCATTATATATTCTTTCAGAGTAGCAAATTCTTAATTAAATATATAACTTAGCAGAACTCTGGTGGCACGGCCGGCTGGACTCGAACCAGCAGATGCAGGAGTCAGGGCTCAAAAGTTGGACTTGCACCAACATTCTCGGTTTTATAGGACCGGAAGCCTACTAACAGAACTTATATAATACTACTTAACCCCGTCATATTATATAACCCATTTAACTGATTTTGAGAAAGTCCTGTGCCTTACCATTTTGGCGACGACCGTATAAAACAAGACACCAAAGAATTTCAATCAATTTATTTCATCTATTTGTCGATTAATTCTTTCTTACCCCAAACAGACTACACCTTCGACAGGTAATCAAAAGTTATTGATAAAACAATATCTCTGTTATCTTCTAATATAGAAAAAATTCGCAGTTTGTGGTGTCTTTGATATATTTAAAACACGAACGCTGTGCTCAACCATTACACTAATTACAGCTGATTATTGGAATCGAACCAATCCTGCGTTCGGTGGTACGGGATGAGGGACTCGAACCCACGACCTCCTGAATGTAAGTCAGATGCGCTACCAGCTGCGCTAATCCCGTATAAGCAACTTAATTAATAAAAGTTGCTACAAAATCCTTTTCGAGCATATACATAGGAGCAGAAGCAAGACCGCCATCATCAATCTTACAATACAAAATAATATCTTCCGCATTGGGATTAGAAGCACGAGCAATTGCCTTTACAAGCTCCTTATTGTCAATGGAATTATAATAGCAACCAAAATCAACAGAAGTCTTTTTCATTTTTTATCAATTCCTTTCTTAACTTTCTATATATATTATATTATATTTTTTATAAAAAATCAAAAAAGTTATTTCAAACTAGACACATTAGAAAACATAATTTCAAGTTATGTGCGTTAACCAATTTCGCCAAAACCCCAGTTGGAGTTTACAGGATTTGAACCCGTATACCTTTCTAATGAAAGAATTGCTGTATGTGTCTTATGGTCCGAGTGAGACGACTTGAACGTCCGGCCTCTTGATCCCAAATCAAGCGTTCTTCCAACTGAACTACACCCGGAAATACGGCTAAGGTCCCGCACCACACATCCGATTTTTGTTCCCCACATATAGGAGTGGGTATGACCTTTAGGCGGAATCGAATTTGTTATTAACCGCCCATGGTGCCAAAGGGTAGAGTCGAACTACCATGACGAAATTATCAGTTTCGCATACTAACCATTATATGACCTCGGCAAAACAAGACTAAATTATCAATACTATTGCTCTACCAGTTGAGCTAACTCCCGATGGCCGGGAGCGAAGGACTTGAACCTTCAACACATAGTTCCCTTTATGATAAAAATTGCTGTTTTAGTCTTTATAAACAAATTAAATTGAATGGCAAATTTAATTTATAGTTTTTACTCACATTATGGTGAGGGAGGGCTTTATAATTCCGTTCTTCTCAATGAGGCATCCATTACCCTATCCTACGACGTTATCAGTTAGTTTAAAGACTCCATCTGAATTGTCTTATTTATTTCTTAACTTTATATATTTATTATATAATATTTTTTTATAAATGTCAAAAAGTTTTATTAAGTAGTTAAAAATGCATTATAACCTTTTGATTTTAAATCATTGATTACTTTAATAGCATTTGCTTTTACAGAAAAAGCACCGACTTGAACTTTATAATACTTGCCAATCTTACGAATATAAGCATTTTTATAACCTGCTCCAATAGTATCAGGTAATGCTTTAATCTTCAATAAGAAAGCATCAGCATTAGATTTAGATCCAAAAGCACCAAGTTGAACGCGGTAAATGATTTGCGGTTTGAGATAAACGGCCATTACATTATCTACTGCGCGATCGCCCCAATCTTTGGTAATACAAGTCCCGTTATAAAGAACTTTTGTGCTACCACCGCCATCAAGGTTAATCGCATAATCAACCTTTAATGCTAAAAGTAAATTCTACATTTCTGCGAACGCCATACCTGGCTTTTCAATAGCAATTAAATAAATATTAGATTTATTATATGCTAATACTGTTCTACGGGCTTTATAATTTAACTCTTTGGCATAAGTAATTTGAGTTTTTTTGCCAGCCTTAATTAATACTGGATAACCGCTAACAAAATCTTCAAACTTTTCTGTTCCAATTATACCGTATTTCAATTCACCATTAATGATACCAAAGCCTTCTTTATAAGAAGAAGTGGAATTAATGATTATACCATTGTCCATATAATTAAAACAAGTAGCGCCATTATCCATACTAAAGAAACCACCATTAGTTAAAATAGTAGGTTTAACCGCACAACTATCATAATATTGCTTTAAAGTCTAACGCGGTTGAGCGCATAGCGCCATATCTAATTTACTAATTTCTTCTTTTGGAATTTCAATAATTTTTACATATGAATAATTGCTTGGAGAATATATTTTCATCGAATCACCTTCCTTAATATTTTTAAGGTTTTAATGATTCTTATTAATGGGATATACCCTTGGCATCCCCGGAGCGATTCGAACGCCCGACACAAGGATTAGAAATCCTTTGTTCTATCCAACTGAACTACGGGGACAAATTCGCTACAAGACTCTTTATTCTTCTTAATCCCACATTAAGCGCTTATTGCAAGCAAAAAAGTTGCTGTATGAGTCTTTATTTAGTTAAGAAAGGAAATACCATGACAATGGTAGGGGCAGATGGGATTGAACCATCAATTCCTCAATTATAAGTTGAGAGCCTTACCAATTTGGCCATACCCCCATACCATTATATATCTTCAATTTTATCTTTAAACCTTTGACTATTTAAATACTTATAATTGGGAGTTAAAGAATGACAATTAGGACATAATAATTCTAAATTATCTAAATCATTATGATTTCTATTGCCGTCCTTATGATGAATTTCTAAAGGGCATTTTCCAGTTGTTGGATTAATTTCTCCCCAACCGCATCTCTAACATTTATTATCATATTTTTTGAAAAGATAAGTTCTAATAGAATCAGAAATCTTAGTAGTATTTCCGCTCTTCTTTAAGCCACTTTCTTCTCCATTAGCAACTTTTTCAATATATTCTTTTCTTTTGTATTCTTGCTAACAAGCGTTAGAGCAATATTTATACTATCCTTTATGTAATTCTTTACCGCAATTTAAACAATATTTTTCTTTAGTTTTTCCCGTAGTGCCACAAATACATCCACATGATTTTGTAGCTCCTCTTGTTAAATTACCAGTTTTTATTTCTTTCTAATTTCCACAATCACATTGACATAACCAATAAGTGCTTCCATTACGACTTGGTGCCTTTTTAAGGGCGACCAATCTTCCAAATCTTTGACCAGTAATATCTAAAGCAGTAGGCATAATTATATAACTCTCCTTTTATTTTTCTTCTATTATATATAATTATACCTACTTTTAAATTAAAGGTTTAAGTCCAAAATTTTTCTAATGATTAGCTTACGAAACTCGCGATTTCAACCAATAAACAGACATTCGTTCTTCCGGTTGATTAGTCATTTCACCTTTTGGCCCTAAAATTTCAGGATAAGGCCAGACATATTCATTAGCAGTCTTTTCATCAGGAAATTCAACTTCTGCATAACAAAATTTTCCGTCTACTTCACTAACTTCGATCAAACGTCCAGGGTTATGAATATCTTGAACCATGTAATAATCCTTAATAATAGGATTATAACCTTCGTGTCGAGTTTTTCTAATCATTTCATAGAAATCCGCAGAAATAGATGTTTCAACTTCTTCACGAGACAGACCATCGCCATATTTATATGTCATCTTATAATCAACTTGATTGGTTTTAAGATTAATAGCTTTCCGCACTCGAATTTCTTCAAGCACTTTACCATCATTATCAAAATCAATCATAAGATAAATTTGTTCAATTTTCTTATGACGAACACTCTTTTCCTTCATCCAAGAAGGGATATTTTTAATATCAAACTTACGTTCGATTTCCATCTTTATACTCCTTTAACTCTTGGAAATAAATAAGAATCTACTCATTTTTATCAATAATCTCTGGACTATAATTATAATACTTCATAGAAGCAATCTAATCTTTCCATTCAGCGATTAACTAATCTACGGTATAATTCATAATTTCACCTACTTACTATTGGGGTGACTGGCGGAATTCGAATCCGCGACATTCTGAGCCACAATCAGACGCTCTACCAACTGAGCTACAGCCACATGGTGCTTTTGGTGAGACTCGAACTCACACGAACTTACGCCCACTAGATTCTTAGTCTAGCATGTATACCAATTCCATCACAAAAGCATTTTCTTATTTTCATATATTTATTATATAATATTTTTTTTATAAAGTCAAAAAGGGCCGATGTAAAGTATATTCACTTTACATCGGCCGCCGCGTTAATAAAGATACTGTTCAATAGTGTTTGCGACCTTAGTTAAAACAACAGACTTAATCACGCGCTCATTCTTAGCCTTCTCAATAGCTTCCTTGCGCTTTTCTTCATTGCTGATCGTCCAAAAGTCATCAGGATCAATGTAAACTTCAACCTTTTTCGGATCGGCCGTGATCATACCCTTTTCAATCTTAATTGAATCAGGGGTTAATGCATAACGAATAGTCTTACTATCCGAGGCATAACCATCATACCATCTTTGATGATTAGTATTAGGATTGCTAAACAAATTAACTGAAGCACCATAGGTATTATACACATCACCATTTACCGTAGTAATAGTGATATTGAAACGAACATTGGAAGTCTGAGAGATATTAAGGTCTTCAAGAGTTTCTGCCACACCATAACCCTGATTAAGTTCAAATGCGATAGCACGAAGATAATCATAAGTCATATTAACGGTGCGAGAGAAATTCACAATATCCTTAATGCCGTCTGCATACTTCTTATCAACCTTATCGGTAAGATACTCTACAATCTCTTCCTCTGTTGGATAAGTAATCTTAAAATGATAATGGAAACGGCCCGGTCGATTCAATAGATAAGTATTAAGTCGATCAACTTCATTACAAGTAATAACAAAGAGTTTCTTACCATTATCAAGACCATCAAAGAGAGAAAGCATTTCTTCCTGCGGAGATGGCCCCACACGCTCCTCAACATTAGAAGCAAAATTCTTTTCAAACTCGTCGAAAATAACTACGACTTCCTGCTCGATGCTAGAAATAAAATCTGCAATACCAGGCATATAGGTATTAGCCAAGAGAACAGGATACCCGTCTTCAATAGCTTGATGAGAAAGAATACGAGCAAACAATGACTTGCCAATACCCTTTTGTCCGCTTAGGATAACACCAAGATTGCGGTCCGAGTGCTTAAAAGAATTAAGCACCTTATTGACTTTAACTTCATGATTACCATAAATCTTTTCCTCATTGATCGCAAGATCAGAACGAGAAGAAAGATAAAAACCTGCCATCTTATTAAAGCAGATTTCAAAAGACATAAGCGGAAGTCGCTTATAAGTCTTAACGTCCTCGCCATAAATTTGATAGCGAGAACCAGCGTTTACAATATTCATACTTAATCCTCTTAATTTAAAATTTAATGGCGGAGCCACCGCGAGTCGAACGCGGACTACCTATAAAGGTAGGAAAGCTTAGCAGGCTTTTGTGATACCATTACACCATAGCTCCATTATTTACACCTATATATGATTAGCTTAGGTTTAATACTATATCCACAATAACTACCCCAAGTGCGGTAATTACTAAAAATATAATATTTTCTATCAGGTTTAATATTACCAAATAAATTTAAAACTCTCAAACCTTGCTTATAATGAGAAGTTTTATTATTCACTTGGTAATTAGCCCAATCAAGAATTTCTTGACCGCTAAAACAAGGATTTTTATAACTTAAAATATTTTTCATATTCTACCTCCTCTGCTTTTCTGGACTTGGAACCAGCCTATGGTAGCATTAGATAGGCGACCGCACTTATCGTTCGCTAGGACAAAATTCGCACTCATCGCCAAAGATCAAATCATCAACATCTTTAAACATATCAGACAATCCTCCTTTTTTATTTAATTTTATGAAACAAAATAGAGAGTAGAAAAACAATTCATTCCCATAGAAGTGAGAGAAAATAACAATCTATATATCAAACGAAAGGGGAAATCAAACAGAAAGATAAGTAAGAAAATGAACTAGATGTAAAAGACTCTCTCTATTGTATAGTCTTTTGTTTCTATATATTTAAATATATAGAAGAGTAGCCTTTCTAACAGGCGTCCCAACAGCCACGAGCAGCAAAGTGGTTCCTCATTTGTTGGTCTTTTGGTGGGCGGAGACAGAATCGAACTGCCGACGCTAGGATCTTCAATCCTACGCTCTACCAGCTGAGCTATCCGCCCATAATATTTATATTGCTACGATTCCCGATTCTCCACGTAGTCATTCTTCCTTTAAAACTGACTAAAAGAATGTGATATTTTATTTATCGTACTACATCAACAATATAAATAGAACAAGACGCCGTAAACAATTTCAAGCATATGTATTTAGTACATCAATGTTTTAAAATTTGCTGTTAGCGTCTTTGTTATTCAAAAAGAAAGGAAAGATAAATTATGCGTTCGCGGGTTCCGCGTTCTTCGGTCTGCGGAACTTTACATAACGCTCACCATCATATCGGGACATCCAAATGATTGTGCCATCCTTAAAATGGAAATCATAAGTAAAATCCTTATCCTGTTCATCAACCTGATGGCAAAAGCCCTTACCGTACTTCTTAGAATAAACCTTGTCGCCGGGCTTAAACTTAAACTTCATTTAGATATCTCCTTTTGGATTATTTTAATTTACAAGACACAAATGAAATATTTGTTGGAATTGAACCAACTACAATTTGTTTAACAGACAAATACTCTACCAATGAGTTAAAATACTTTCAATAGAAAATGATTGCTGTGTGTGTCTTTATTACTGTGATACCTCTTATTAAGAGGGCTTACGGCGTTACGCCTTAAATATACTTCCAGATATAACCATAAGCAGATTTTCGTTTGCTATTTGCACACTCTGCTATATGACTTCTAACTCCAGAATTATAATTTAAACATTTTTTATTTTTATAACACCACTATCCCGCTTCAGCTACTGATTCAAATGAATTGAGTAAATCTCCATTTTTATCATATTGTTTAATTGCTTTAGATTTTTCTTTTCTTAAATTTTCATTCGCTCGATTAATTATCTAAATACAATTTTCTTTTGCTATTGAATAAACTAAATCAGGACTACAATGAAATAATTCAGCTATTTCTATTGAACGAGGATTTATTTTTAATGCTTTTAAAATTTCTTTATGGTCATAAATTAATTTACCATCGCCACCTTTAGTAGCATTATATCCATTCTAATAAGCATTTAATTTTTCAATCCAATAAATTTCTCTTTCTTCTGGATTGTCAGTCTCTTCAATTAACTCAATATGAAAATGTTCTACTCCATATTTTCGCATCGCCGAATATAATGGACGTTTTTCATTGCGTTCCCTAAAAGCATCTTTACAATGTTCTTTAAAACGTTTCTCAATAAAAAACTCAGTTTTTCCAATGTAAATTTTCTAATTTACATCATTGATAATTTTATAAATGTATGCCATATTTTTATCATCCTCCATTATTTTATGGAGTTTTTGGTTGCTAAATTATCTAAATGCAACCAAAATTTTAGTCCCACCGTTAGTTTAAACAGAGCATACCATCGTGAAGGTGTGTGGTGACATTTTATGCTCCTTGCGGTCGGGCGATTCGAACGCCGTTTTTGGCTTATGAGGCCAACGAGCTACCTTTGCTCCACCACCGCAATGGTCGGTCAAATTAGAATCGAACTAATATCCCTTGTCTTATGAGAACAATGCTCTACCAATTAAGCTATTGACCGAAAATGGGATAGATATAATATTCGCGACCATTATATCTATTGGACTTTCTAACCCATCGTCCCAAAATTCTTAATAGACCTCATCAAATGGCCAACTTTTGTAGAGGCTTTTGTGCGACCACCTGCGCACTTACATAGACATAAGAATGATGCCAACGTATGGCGACCCCGACCGGTGCCGACCCGGCTATCTCGTGCGTGACAGGCACGCGGCTCTGCTGACTGCCCCCGGGGCCATATGGTACTCCCAGCCGGATTCGAACCGGCGACTCCAACGTGAAAGGCTGGTGACTTAAGTCCGCTTGTCGATGGGAGCAAATATATTACTTTTTGTTAAAGAAGAAGTATAACTCCTCCGATTATTGTTTAATGAATTAAATCGGGTGGTGACCCCAGCCAGATTCGAACTGACATCTCAACCTTGAGAGGGTTGCCACCTAAGCCATTTAGTCAGATGGGGCCATATTAAGCACATCTATCATAATCTTGATTTTTGTGCTTTTGTTTTCGCTTAAATGAACCTTTGCCTTTTTTCGCAGGAACTTTAAATCCTCTGCGTCGAAACAACTGAAGATACTCATTGAGTTCTTCCTTATTCTTTTTCATATAACTTTTATTCACGGTATTCATCCTCATCTTCATAAAGGGAAAGATCCTGATAAGCAGCATATTCATCACTCTGAATCTCACAAGCATAGCTTTCATAGTAATCATTATACATAATTTAAATCTTCCTTTCTTAACTTTCTATAAATATTATAACTTATTTTTTATAAAATGTCAAAAGATTAAAAGACTAACCAAGAAGCGATATTTGTTAACGATGGTCGCCACTCCACCGCCGTCAATATTCATAAATGCTTACCATTTCTACACTAACCTACTAATTAAAGGAGGTGACTGGTGCTTCGAGAGAGACTTGAACTCTCACCATCCGTTCGGATAATCGGGTTTGAGCCGATCGCGTCTGCCAATTCCGCCATCAAAGCATAACTAAGAGGATTTTTAAGAAGAATCCTCAAAACTTCTTTTTAATCATCTAATTGGATTTTTAAGAAGAATCCTTAAAACTTCTTTCTAATCTAATGGAAGTTTTAAGAAGATCTTCCAACTTCTTTCTAATCTTAATCGCACTTTAGGGCGGCCGTCCCTTCGCGGCGTCACGATTTGCATAATTTACTATAATACCATTTTATTTTCCGAAAAAGGCTACAAACCAAAACGGGAGTTATTTAAGAATAACTTCTAGACTACGCTAACTCTTCAAATTTTCCCTTCTTAGTGGGAAAAACTTTCTTAGCGCTGAAACCAAAATCACTATTAGCATTTTGTATATATTATCTTATTGTATATAAGTTTTATTAATATACCTTATCTATTATATCATTTAGTATATTGTATTAAGTTTAATTAATAAGATAATATTTCTGGCTGCTTTTATCACCAATCATATAATCGGTTATATCGGGCAATGCTCCCGAACTTGCGGTTTACTTAACCGCCGTGCTTACTCTTTACACCATATAACCATTTCTATTCACTATTAGCGTTACCCATCATCTACCTCGTGGCGGTTGTGAATTTTAGATGACTGGACCTCGTGAGAATCGAACTCACCTGATTTTCTGTGTGCAAGACAGACGACCACGCCATGCAGTCCCGAAGCCCGAAGCGCAACTTATTTATGTATAGATGGAGTTGCCAACCACCTGCGTTCAAAGTTCGCAAGCCTTCAACGCATTCCCAGGGAGGGACTGGTGCCGAATAAGAGACTCGAACTCTTACACCTTTAAGGCGGCAGAGTCTAATTCTGCTATGTCTACCATTCCACCAATTCGGCAAATAAAGAGTTTTATCACCCACATTGCGAAGATTCGAACTTCGTCAGTCGTTGGACTCGAACCAACTTTTACTCTTTTGGATCCCCAGAACCCATAGCCTTGATTAATGTGAGTATAGCCACTACTTCACAATAAGTTTTACTTCGCTTCCTTATATTTAGTCGGGCGTTTTCCGCAAGCCACATACTCTTTCGATCGGTGGTAGTTTAAACTTATAAAATCCGTGTTAACGCCCCAATGGCGGGAGATATAGGATTCGAACCTATGGCATCTTGATTAACAGTCAAGCGCTCTGACCAGCTGAGCTAATCTCCCATAAAAGAAGGACTTTTTAAAATCCTTACTTTATATATTTATTATATTATATTTTTTTTTAAAAATCAACTTTTCTCTTTTACCCAAGTTTTTTTATTTCCTTTTTTCTTTTTTCATTTTATATAAATATTATATAATATTTTTTATAAAATGTCAATAAGGTCTTTGAATTGGCATTAAATCATCTTCTGAAAGAAGCCATTTTTCACCGTGTTCATCAAGGACTTCAATCTGATAATTTAATACTCGGAGAACAGTACATTTAAGATACTGTCTGCGATAGCAACGACCGCGATAAGGGACAAAACAATAAGAATTACCAACTTCAATATTCATTATTTATTTTCTCCTTTCTCAACTTTCTATATATATTATATTATATATTTTTTATAAAATCAAAAAAGTTCTTTTGTTTAAAAAATTAAATATTTTCCCAATCTTCATCAGAAATTTTCTTTATATCTGATTTTTTACTAGGTAAATTATAATATTTACACCATTTAGATATTGATTTATCACTAACTCCATATTTATGACCTAATTGTAAAAAAGAAATATTTCTAATTTCAGATTTGAAAATATCACGAGAAGGACGTTCTACTTTTCTCTAATTTTTTGAATCACAATCTTTACATCTTATAGAGCTACGATAAATTTCTTTTCCGCAATCAACACAAAAATGAATTTTTCTGTTATCTCTTAAAGGAAATGTAAAACCATCTAATATTCTAGTTTTCCCGTGATTTATTTCTGATATGGTATCTATCCCAACGCCATATTTTTTTGCTATATCATTTTGAGTAATTTCTTCATTTAATAGTAATTTATATATTTCATAAATATCTTCATTAGATAATTTTATTTGAAACCCTTTGGTTCCATCACCACCTAATGTCTAATTATATCCATCATTATAACTATTAAATTTTTTAACATACTCAATTTCTTTTTTATTTAAATCTTCACGAGAACATTCTTCTAAAATTTCAAAAGTAAAATTCTCTACTCCATATTTTCTTAATGCTCGTGAAAGAGGATAATCATAGTTTTTACTCTATTCGCGAAAAGCATCACTTTTTTCATGCTTCCATCTATCATAAATATTTATTGACTATCCAATATAACAATGATTATTTATTTTATTTGTAATTTTATAAATTCCTATCATAATTAAACATCTACCTTTCATAATTATATAAAAATAAATTTTATATAATTATATAAATTCGACCTCCAAAGTAAATGTTTTGGCAAGAGGGCAGGGACTCGAACCCTGGTGGGTATTAACCGTCGGTTTTGGAGACCGATGCAATCGCCGCTATGCGACCCCCTTGTATAAAACAAGACCTTAACTTTGTCCGGAAAATGGATTTGAACCATTAACTTAATCTTAAATGATTATGACCTAACCTTTAGTCTATTCTGGAAGTTATTTTTGCTGTAAAGGTCTTTCTTTATTTTATAAATATATTATATATTATTTTTTTAAAAATGTCAAAAAATTTTTAAGCCAAACCAACATTAAGCAACTGACAAAAACCTTCTAATTGATATTCTGGCTTAAAGAAATATGGAGTAATAGATTTCGCGCAATGATCTGCGCAATTGCGCCCGGAAATCTTAAAATTATTATATCCTTTTGGTAAATAAGTATTTAAAATTTCATCCATATAAATCATATCTTTATTATCAATTTCAGGAAAAATCGCTCCATTATTTTTCATAGTGGTACAATTACGCTGAGATTCATCAATCTTTTTAAATAAACTAAAATTTGCGAAAACATTATAATGAGTATAAAGACGAGGACAATCAATAGGACAACTTTCATCTGCCAGAATTTCAATTCTTCCTCTTTTATCTTCTGGAATAGAATCAAGAAGTTCCCAATTTCTATTATGACGACGCGGAAGAACGATACTTTCATAATCATCAAGTGCTTTTACAAAATTATAATCTTCTTTTGCTGCTGTGATGCTTTTAGTCAATTTATAATTAGGAAACTTATCTCGAAGATAACGCTCAAGAATAGGAGAATTAACAATAATTTCATTAATACCATTATCAAAAAGTTTTAACATTTCATTACAGTATCTATCATAAACATCAGTTTCCTCCAAAAGCGGATTAGTTAGTGTAAAACGCAAGATAATATTATTCTTTTCATAAAAATCACGCATCGCACAGAGATAATCAATATTATGTTCTGGGCGTCCATCCATAAATCCGCCACCATTCCAAATCATATTAGGAAGACAACCATATACATATTTTACCTTGGCTTCTGGATAAAAAGCTTCTGGAGCAATTTCTTGTAATTCGAAAAGTTTATCATATACTTCAAGCCCATAATAAAATTCAGGGCAATTAAAATTAATATCCATATAATCTCCTATTAATAATTTTTAATCATTTCTTTAAAATCTTCACTTCTAAATATATCATACATAGGCTCTAAAATACATTTTTCTACTAAGTATTTTCTATCAGTAATATGTTTAAAATCTTCATCAGTAAAAATATAATCAAATTCTTTAAAAATTTTAATCATATCTTCTTTACTATATTTTCTACTATGAACGTATGCTAATAAAGTTAAATATTTTTTATAATAAGGATAAAAACAACTAACTGAAATATCTAAAGAAAATTCTTGATTTTCTAATAAATATCCTGTCGCATCTACATAAAGATTTTTAACGAACATCTCATTGGGTGTTAATAATACATTCTTATTATTATAAGCTACTAATTGATCTCCATGAGTAAGCAAGCCACAGAATCTATCTACAATTTTATCAAAAGTAATATTATAATAATCAAGACAATATTTAATTACATCATATACTTTATCCTTACTTTTAAGATAGTTCTTAATAGCTAAATGTTTATTTTTAGTTATAGAAATTGCCTCTCCTGTTTCTTTAACCTCTTGGCATCTATCAAAAAAAGATTTCCACAAGCCATCAAGATTATCTACATAAATACTAATGGCGGTGATACCATCAATTAAAGACATATCAGCACAATAAATATCAGCTCCAATATCAGTAGCAATCTTTTTATTATGCTCTAAAATTTCGTCATTGGAATAACTTTTATCAGTATAAGATAAAAATACATCTTTATTAACAGTATCTACAAATTTCTTATTTAAAAATAAACTCTCAGGAAAAGTATTGAGATTTGTAATACAAGAACCACCATCCATAACCATATCTTCTTTATTTAAAGAATAATATGGAGATATAACTGAAGTCTTTCTTGTATCAAAAGAAAAACAATTTTGATACATTTCAGTACAAACACGTTCAACAGCAATCTCAAAAACTGGAAAAGCACCAAAATTAATAGCTACAGTGCCACTATATTTATTAATTAAAATTGCTACCATAACAGGAACATTATAAGTTCTTGACATATCAATAATATAAAAATTATTATTATGAGACTTAATCGCACTAATAATATTTTTTAATTTTTCATCTTTAATACTATCCGTATCATAAAAATAAAAATCTTTATTATCAATATCAATATAAAAATTGCTTAAAACATAATGTTCGAAAATTTCAGAAAGACCTTGATTTAATGCTTCATTAAAAGTATTGCCGGCTGCCATTCCCGAACTACCATGATAACGTTGAAGAAGACGAGGATCCATATATAAGGTTTTATTAATATTAACTCCTTTAAATGGCACTCCAAAAAATTCATTATTATAAATAGTTTTAAAGTAATCTTCTAATAAACCGTTATCTTTTTTATTTAATCGGTCAAAAAGCTTATATAAAAGAGTATCTTTTCCCCCAAGTGCTTCTTCATAACTTAAAGGCTTTTCATTTTTAAATAAAGAATAACCATAATTTTTTTTATTTGATTCAATTTTTTCTGCACAAAGAAAAGGATTACAAAGATAGTGCATTCCATTACAAAAACGTTCATACATTTCCGCATAACCAGAAGCTCTAGCAAATTCTTTTGTAACACCTTTACCATAAGTCTTTAATACAAAATGTCCTTTATATTCAAGGCTTAGCACAAGACTCCAAGTAGTTGATTGTTCTTGACGTAAAGCTTCCTCAACACAAGTAAATCCGCGTCCCTCTAAAAAGTTTTTAATATTATTAACTGTATCAATAGGACTTATTTCTTTATAATGTTGACTATAATTATTCGTATAAACACACCCTTTTCATTTATCTTATAATTATAATACATTATTTTTTATCAAAAATCAATTAAAACCTACTATAAAAGTAGGTTTTAATAATTATTTATTTAATTTTAATAAATAATAACAATTAGGACATAAATATTTATTATCATTTGTTTTAAAAAATGGAATATTCTATCCATTAGATTTAGACTTTAAACCGCACATTTCACATATTTTATTATCCTATTGTACTATTGGAATATTTACTGTAATATCAGGTTCAAAAATATTAGTAAGATTATTAAATATTTTTTCACTATAATTTAAAATCAAATTTTCATCATTCTAATAATCATACTAACAAATCTAATAACTTATCCAAATACAATCTTTTAAATTAGATAGATCTATTTTCTCTATTGGTATAATTGTATTAAAGTTTATTTCATTAACTTCTTTAAAATCTATTTTTTCTTTTAAAATATACTATACCTAATAAATAATAAATCTGTCTTTTCTAATAATACCTAACTAAAAATAAATAAATAAAACCCAAAAATCATAAATACTATTCGGATCAAACCTTAATAGAAATTCTTTTAATAAAGTCCAAAAGTCAGACTCTACCTATCCAAAATGATGATCGGTAAATCTCATTAGCTTTCTCCTTTATCAGATTTATTAAAACAAAAATGTAAATATTTATTTAAATCGGGAAGATTACCTAATTTTGGAGGGACATTAAATAAATAAGGTTTATCTCCTTTAGTAAAATCTAAAAAATTATTTAGAAGAAAATAAACTTTTTCTTTATATTCTTGATAAGTTTCAATCATAAATACTTTCTCCTTTTCCATCTAAATAATTTAAAAACCATTCATAAGTAGGTACATAACACAATTCATTATTAAGATAATTTAATAATGGATAAATTTCATTTTTAATATCATCAAAATTAGTTATACATTCTCCTCTTAAAAGATTAAACTCAATTTTCTAATTTTTAATATCTTCTATGATTTGTTTATCTAAATTACATAAATTAGGAATATTATTAAAATCTTCTTTATTATTAGATAAATTATACATAGTATATAATACATAATAAATTAAAAGAATAATCTTTTCTAAAAAATAATTATTTTCATATCCATAAAAAGAAGAATCTAAATCACTTATTAATTTTATTTCATTAATAATTCTATAAAGATTTCGTCTTAAAGTACTTTGTTTGCGGTTTTCATCAATATTTTCCAAGTTCAAAATATCAATAAAATTAGCAAAAAATACAATTATTTTATTAATATATCCTGTAATTACCATATTAGAATTAGAATGAGATAAACAATTAGGATTATCTTCTAACTAAGTTATATAAAGACCCAAATTCTAATCTTCTAACTCATAAGATTCACCATAAATATCGCATCTATCCAAGAATATACTATCTTCTCCAAAGAAAAATTTTGAATATTTTATATTATTCTTATCAAGAAAATCTCTTTTAAGAATTAAATTAATCTTTTCAACTGATTTATCAGCATTAGCTATTTTAAATACCCCAAAATCTTTTTTACTATGTTTTATTGAATTGTATAAAATTTCTAAAACACTATCATTTGGAAATAAATCATCAGAATCCCAAAATAACACATATTTATTAAAAGAATATTCTAATCCTAAATTGCGAGTTAGACCAGGTCCTTTTCGTTTTAAATTCTTAAAAAAGAAACAAGGAAAATTCGCTTCATCAAATACTTCAATAAGTTTTTTATCATAGAAAGAATGGTCGCTAATAAAATATACACAACAATCTTTTATAATTGTCTATGTAGATAAATTATTATACAAATTAATAATTTGCTAATCATTCATATTATAATAAGGTATTATAATATCCATTTTCCCATCAATAAAACGAGTAAAGCATTTTTTTAAATAATAAGTATTATATCTAAATTCAATCGGGCATCTATTTTCTTTAAATAGCTAATAATTTTCTAAAAAATTTTCTTTATCATTAACTAATTTTAAATAAAAATCATAATCTCTAAAATAAGCATCTTCCATTGGAACTATAAATTCTGATTTTGTATCATAATATTTGTGCCAAATCCAAGAAGCTTCAGACATAGTCCCATCGCAATATCTACAAATATTTTTAGGTTTAAAAATGAAATTATGTAAATCATCTAAACTATTTATATCCTCTAACCGCAAATAATCGCTTTCGTCTTCTGGAATATTTACATTATATTTCTTTCTATAAATATCTAAGTGTGCAGAAAATGGACATATATAAATTTTATAATTTTTTAAAGTAAAACAAGGTAGCTAATGCGGACATTTATGAAAATATACTTCATTTATATCAGTAGTTCCTGCTTCATTTACAAGCTATTGTCGCATAAATAATCTTGAATTATGATTAAAACCTAAACCATGACTATCTAGATACTCTATCGCTTTATGATCGGTATATTTTCCATAAGTAGTAACATCAAATATTACTCCCATATCTTTATATTCTTTCTCATGTTTAAAAGCATCTTGTAAATGACACCCATTGCTTAATATTTTAATTTCTACCTTATCTTTTGGGAAAACTTCTCTAGCAATCTAACATATTTCAAATAATTTTGGATGTAAAGTAGGTTCTCCACCTAAAATCATAAAAAGTTTTATATTTGGAATTTTTTTATAAGCAAAAGTAATCTGATTGCGGAAATCATCTAAATCAATATACCAAGGTTCTGCTAAAGGGGAAAAATGATTACATCCTGCGCAATTAAGATTACAATGATCTACAATATGCATTTCTAAACTAACCCCATCATAGACCGATTTCCATACTGGATTAGTATAAGGAGGAATCCCTTGATAATTTTTAGTTCTATCTATTTCCATATTTATTCTCCAAAACATTTATAATATTTCTATTATAATTAACCAGTTCTTTTATTTGGTTATCTCTTTCCTACAAAAAACATTCCGTGCAAATTTCATTTATGTCATTTAAATCACTATGAAAAAATTCACAACGATGTATTTTTCTATTTAACTATTCACAATTTTTATCACACTTTAAAATCTATTCTTCTTTATCGTAAATAATTGGATGTTCTTCTTCAAATCGTAAAGTTAAATATAGTTTAAATTCTAATTGTCCCTAACTTGAATATAACATTGTTCTATAAAAAATAGATTTTACTGTAGATTCAAATGTAAATTTTTGTTTTTGACTAAAAATTAACTCAATAATTTTTATATCTTTATATTCTAAATCTTTTAATTGACTATATAGATAATTTAATGAAGAATATTCTATATCATTTGAATTATTTACAATTTTGCAAAAAGTAATTTCTTTTGGAAAATTTAATCCAAAAACGATATCGTTACATTCACGCTCGTCAAACTTTACTGTTCTTAGTAAAGTTTGACGAGCATTATATAAATTAATTAACATTAATGATTACGCCAATAGCCAGGAATTTTATATCCTAAAAAATGACGATAAATTAAATAATCTTCACTCATATTAGGACCTTCGTCTTCATTACAATTATCACAATCGCAATTATCATTATCATTAATGCTAGAATTAACAATTTTTTTAATTAAATTATCAATAAGAGAATTAACTTCTTCATTTTCTCCATTATTTTCAATCCAATTTAAATAAATTACATATAATAAATCTTTATAATCTCCAACATTAGAAGGATCAAAAGTATCATCTAAATGCTGAATTTGTTTTTTCATTTCTTCAATCATTATAATACCCCAACTGACGGCATAAAGTAAGCCATTTTTCTTTGTCTACTTCACTCTTAAAATAATTTTTTTCAACTGCAATTTTAGTTAATCCCAACTCGCAATAGGTCTTTGCCAAGAAAGTTAAATGTGTTTTATGTAATTTACAAACACTTTCCCCAGGAACAAATAAATCACCTGTTGCTTCATATTGAGCGCCTAAACATCCTTTTAAACAATAAGGATCAAAAGGACAAGTCGGACAGGCAATATTCATATGTGTATTATTCATTTTAATTACACTATATACAGTAGGATTAATCGCAGTAATACCAACTACTTTATCATCTTTTACATCAAGACGTCCACCAAGGAATTGAGGGTAAGAAGTTCTATGACAAGGCGCAAATTCAAAACTTGCTACATAAAAACAAGTCTGGTGTGAAATCGCACAAGTGTATTCTTCACTATCCCAAGTAGAAGTTAATCCAAGAGGATCATAATTTCCAAGACAAGGTAAAGAACCTTCTTCTCCATCTCCTAAGAAAATATGTCTTGCCAATTTATCTACAGACTCACCATTTTTATGGAATCTTACTTCAAGCATATGAGTTAAAAATTCAAGATAATGATCTAATTTTTCATCAGTCCATTCATCATTACGGACTTCCAAATACATAGGTTGAAAATCATGAATGTCTTCACCAGCAAGATTATACTTTTCATATTGTTCGTCCCACCAATCAAAATTCTTAATAGCACTCTCAATATTACTTGGAGAAATCATAGGATGAATACCACAAGGATTTCTTTGAAGAAACTCAAGAATTTTAGTATAATAGCTATCATCTTTATCGCGCTCGCGCACACTATTATAAGGTCCATCTACCGAACAAGAAAGACTTATCTCCATATTAATAGTTTTAAATCTAGTTAAAAGCTCTTCCATTCTTTCAGCTTTTTTATCATCAGTAGCAAAACTAAAATTATTTGGCATTACGATACGAGGATGAATATTAAAAAGATTAGGATGTTCGTCATACAATTCTTTATAATATTTAAACATTAATTCAAATATTTCAAATCCAATATCATCATAAAATAAATCTCCAGCAAAAAGTTCCATTTCATGAAATAAAACTTTTCTTTCTTTGAAAATATAATTTAAAATAATATCAGTATTATGAATTAAAGTTTTATTGTTAGCCCGCTTTTCCATGGGGTAAAGTTTATCTCCATACCGCGCGACATAACAATATTCACATTGTTGATTGCACTCAGGTCTTATAATAAGCTCAAAAGACTCCCCATTAATCCAGTATCCTTCCTCTTGATGGTCCCTATTAAAAATATAATTATCTACAAATTTTTCAAAGTATTTATTATTATCTAACTGACAACCTTCACTAATATTCATTAATTACTTTCTCCTCTATATTCATTCATATTTTCAGTATTTTGGAACCATTCTTCTTCAGGTTTAAGTAAATTATTTTCTCTATCTACATACATAAATAGTGCTGATTGAGTTCTTAAAGTGCCTACACTTCTTAACAACGCACTACCAGAAGAAATAAAATTATTATAAGTACAAGCATCAATTTTTGTTGCAATTAATGCCAATCTTAATAATTTATCAGGATTATATTTGTAAATAGAATTTAATTGATTACATTCATTTAGCATTTGTAAAGTATTTACAGTTGCTTGGAACATAAATGGGAAGGAATGTGTTTTATATATATCATATTTATATATAACTTTATTAATATCTTCTTCGCTATCAGTTAAAAGATTAACACAATCAGTTTTAGTGCGACGGGTATCTTTTCTTAATTGTGCGCCAATAGTTCCATCATCTTTAACATTATTGCCATCAAGATCAAACATAAAATTCTGGCAAGACATCATAGTACCATCATAAAGTAATTTTAATTCATTAAAATTACCGCTACAGAAATTATTTCTAGAAGCTACAGTAATTGCTTCTTGATTTCCTTCTATAACCAATTTCATCAATTCTTTTGACGTAATAGGACGATCTTCTCCAGTAAATCCATGTAAATCTGAAAATACTTCTTCATATAAATGACGATAACCAATAATGATACCAACTGGAAGATGCGGGTCATGGAAATCACTTACATCAATATTAACAAGACGTTGTAAAAAAGACTCATATTCAATGCGTTCATCAACTGATCCATCTCTTGGATTCTCAGGACAAATTGATACACTACTATTTACTTCGACTCTTTGATTAAGATTAATATCAGCGAGTTCAAAACCAAAATTATCCAAATCTTTATAATAATCATGAACTTTTTGAATTGTATCAAGTTCATGAATTAAAGCTCCAGAAAGAACACCATGTAATTGAATAGATACATTTACATTATGAAATTTAATTTTATTTAATTCTTTAATTACAGTTGAAGCAGTCTCAAAGATTTTTTCATTATTAGCATTTCTAATATTATTGGTTGAGTAAGTGCCATCATAAGAAAATTGAACTTCTAAAGCAAGTTCATTATTTGCTAATTCATCAACCTTTTTAATAAAATTAACAGTTCTTTCAGGAAAATCCATCCCATTGGTAGAATAATCAATATGATTAATATTCGGGAAATAATTAAACCAATCTTCCAAATGATCGGTAAGAAGATGCAAGGTCAATGTAGGTTCTTGACCCCATAAAGTAAAACATTCTATTTTATATCTGTCAAGATTTAAACGCTTAAAAATACCTTTTACATTATTTAAAAAAGTACCATCGTTTAAAGCTTTAATAGTTTCATGTTGTAAATTTGCAGAGCAATTATTTAAGGTATTTTCAATAAGACAATATTTACAATGTAAATTACATCCACATGAAGACACTAAAGATACTGCTCTAATATCCATTTCTTTAAACATTTATATTATAAAACTCCTTTTTCTCAAAAGAATTAAGAACGCTATCTACCAGCGCCACTACGGTTTGTGCTATTAGAAGTATAAGCTCCTCTATTAGAACCTCTATAAGCACTTCTATAACCGTTATTACTACCATAATTAGAAGAACGATTACTATTATTACTACTATAATTAGAGCTTCTTACGCCATTATTACTTGAATAATTAGCAGTATAATAGGTATAATTACTTGAATAATTTGAACTTCTATGACCATTATTACTTGAATAGTCTGAAGAGCGTTGAGCATTATTACTTGAATAGTCTGAAGAGCGCTGAGTATTATTGCTTGTATAATAAGAACTATTATAACTATTATTACTTGAATAGTCTGAAGAACGCTGAGTATTATTGCTTGTATAATAAGAACTATTATAACTATTATTACTTGTATAATCTGCACCACGATAACTATTATTACTTGTATAATTCGCTCCGTTATAGGCACAAATGCCATTTATTGTATCAAGTTTACTTCTAATTTCCTCTAAGGGGACTCGTTTCATAAGCTCACTAGCTCTTGGAGCGGTAAAATTAGAAAAAGTAGCCTAAGTTCCTACATAAGAAACATTTCTTAAATTTTCAATTTCATTTTTTAAAGTAGTAATATCACTTTGTCTCGCATGACGCTCCCCATTTAAGGGAGCGGTCGTGCGAGTTTGAGAAAAACGAGTCTAAGCAGTATTTAAAGTATCATATAGAGCGCGAACATCACTCCATGAAATACGACTACCAGCCATTTATATTCTCTCCTTAATTTACAGCCTCGGGAGTATAAGTTATATTAAGTTCTGCTACAGTATTATAACTATTAGCATATGACTTATCTCCAATATCATTATTATATTCAAAGACCATTTCAGCGATATTGGCAACATTTTTTTCAAAAACTTTTCTATAATCATTAGAAATAGTTAAATAATATACACCAATTTTAGCAACCTTTGAACGATCAAAATTTTCAATAAGTTGAGCAGAAACTTTAGGTAAACTTAAAGTTTCAACATCATAGCCTTCTGAATATTCACGAAGTCTAAAAGCATATTTAACTCCATTAGTTTCTCCATTAATACTTGTAGAAAAAACAACGGGACCAGTTATAATACTTTCAGTCTCCTTGCCTTCATTGTCAATAACAACTACCTTAAAGGTATTATTTAATTCAGCCATTATTAAAATTCCTCCTAATAAAATAAATAATTAGGATATTATATATCCTATTTTTATTAAAAATTTATTTTATTTTATTTTTTAGTTTCGGTTAAACTAACTATTTTATCATTTTTACTAAATAAATAATAACAAAAAAAAAGAGTAATGTCAAATGACATTACTCTTTAAATTAATTCAATCCCAATCTCGCCATTAGGTCGGCGACATTTTTCTTTTCATCCACAGTAATTTCAACCTGCGTTTCTCCACCTGCGGTTGCCCCATCTTCAAAATTCAAAACATTTGAATCCGCGGTTGCACCTGCTTCACCGACCGGAGTCTTTGGGCATGTCATACTAATAGCAATCTGAATTCGCTCGCCATTTTCATTAGCCCAAAGGTAATACTTTTTATCTCGCTCGCCGATCCAATCAGCGCCAAACACTTCCGCCATTTTCTTAGCAATTTGTTCTTTGGCAATACTTCCCTTAGCCATATCTAATTCTCCTTAACTAAAATTATGTATAAAGTCTTTTAAAGACTTAAAATTATCAACTTTTTCTTCACCAGCATCTCTAAAACACCAAGGACATAAATACATATCAGTCCCTTTGTGATAGTGAATATCTTGCGTATAATATAAATTATTACAACACTCACATCGTTTACAATAAGTATCCGCGCAACTATCGCAAACTAATTCATTTTCATCGCCAACGGAATTTGCTTCATCAATAATTATACGAGAGCCACAACAAGAGCAATAACCATAATTATCGTCCTCGTCTACTCCATAACTAAATTCACAATCTCCACATCGCATATATTCCCCATTTTCAATCATAATCTTACCGCACTGTAAGCAAGGGACATCCCCACCAATAGACCAATGAGGAAGATCACCCTCTCGTGGATAATAATATAATTTTAAACTATAAATAGGTAAATAACAAGAAGAATAAAGCAAGTCATTATAGTGAAGAGTATAATAACCCGCATCATCAACAATATTACTAATGGGATATAAACGAGATAAAATAGGAATCCACGTTTCCGCTAATCCAATAGTTTCTTCATTTCCCATAGGAGAAACACCCATTCTATTAGGAATATCATTAATACCCCCATCTACCCATTCGCGCAACTGAAAAGATTTATCAAAAGTATTGATAATATCTCTAATTTGAATTAAAGCATTAGTTGTCATAAAGGGATACTGGCGGCCGGCCATCAAACCGCGTCGCTTATCTTCCATATATAAAAGCATACGCCACTTCTTAGAATTCCAAAGAACATCTTCAGGGAAATGCGGAAGTTTCTGATTATCCGCTCCGCGCAAATAGCAAATAAAAGTGCTCTTATCTACCATATAAGATAAATTTCCTGCTCTATATTCGCCATCAAGTGCGTGGCAAGACCGCCAATTGTAAGTATTTTCACTCACGCTTAAAAAATCCAAAGGATGAACTGAGAAACATAGTGTTCCCTCAATCTTATCCTCTTGGATAATACGACTTGCATAGTTTTGAATATCTTCCAAAGAACGCGGATTCTCTTCAAAATATTTAAAAGCCTTAACTAATTTCATTCCTCTTGGAATCTTTTTATCCTTATAAAAATAAGTGTCAATAACTGTATTATCAAAAAATCCTTTTTTATTTACAGAAATAAAATCAGTTAAATCTCCATTATTATAAGTATAATTAATTGTTTCAAGAAATTCCTCAAGACGATGCTCTTTAGTTTTATCGTCTAAGGAAAAAGATACTTTTTCCGGCCATTCATAAATCAAATGACCGTGAAAAAAGTTAATTAAGTCTTTTTTGGCTTCGAGGAATCTTTCGAATAGTTCTTCTGTTTTTGGATTACTGATTCCTTGGGAGTAACTGATGACTTTGTTGAACTGTTCTCTAATGCTTTCGATGTCGAAGTCGTATGACATTTAACTAATCCTCCAATACAATCTTTACAATACTCGCTGTGTGGGTTCGCAGGGTCAATCTCAAATGCCTCTTCACACTCCGCACACCATTCGACATTACTAGGAATACAATCAGGACAATAAAAACATGTATGTCCATCTAATCCCTTTACTGGAAATGTTTCATATTCACTAAATAACTGGCCGCATCCTCTACAATGAACGTAGAATCCATCGCCATCAGTTGGAAAATTCTTACAAATATTATCGAACCAAATGCTATGATAATCACGATAATACTCAAAATCAGGGATACTCTTTTCCTGAAGCATACGAATTACCTTATTAATTGTGTCAAAAAGAGCACCCGCATTTAATGTTTCAATACGATTATGTTCGTTTTTATAACCTACTGAAAGATTTACACCACAAATTTTCCATTCGGGACATAAAATACTAATATCGCTAAACGTGCCAAAATCCTCTACAAATCCAAAAGACTCAATGTAGTCCATAAACTTAGGATTGTAAAGGTCATAAAACACACAATCATTTGTGCCTTGTCTATCTAATTGAATAATATATTTCAAATCAGGAAACGGACAATCAAAATACTGTAATACTAATGCTTCGGCACCTAAACCACCAATTTCTTCATCAGTAGTAAAAATAATAGAAGGGCGCAAAGACGTATTCCTCAAAATATGAAGAATTGCATATACTCCTGCTCTATCATCTGCGCCAAGACCATCGGGCGACCAAAGCACATTTTTTCTTGTGTCATAATATAAATCTTTGACCGGCTTCTCAAATACAGTATCAAGATGAGCCACTAAAGCAATCGGAATATCACCAACCGCACAAACATACTCTTTAGTAATAATTACTTCAGTATATTTATTCTTTAATACATCGGCAACATATTCTCTTAATTCATCTTGTGTCGAGCGAACCAGATATTCAAATAACCAAAGTTCATTAGTTTTAAAACCTCTCACAGTTTATTCTCCTATCTTTTATCTTATATTTATATTATAACATTATTTTTTTTATTTGTCAATTGAGTCCTCTTCCGCCTCGGAGATAGGATTATTCTGCTTACTCTCTTGAACTGCTTTATCTATAACACGAGAGAATATAAACGCGGTTTCACAATAATGGCATGTGCCTTGACGTTGACAACGCTGACCGCAATTGATGCGGTTGGGGCCAAAATCTTCGGGAATTCCACGGTTATCCGCATTATAATTTAGATTAGTTAATAAAAGATTTAGATTGCCTTGCCAATGACCGCTTTGGTAGATATCCAAAAGTACGGCTTCCTTAGAGAGTGCGGGCTCGTTAAATTCTAATGTCGAGACATATGCTCCATAATAATCTACATCTTCCGGTCGGACATAGGAACCGCATATTCCATTTTCTCTTGGAAGGTTATCATCATAGCATTTATTCGCAATCATACGAATTGGAACTTTTGCTTGCTGATTTAATTGTCTCAGATCAAACGTAAGCGGTGCCCCGATGAAAAGTTCACTAACTCCAAGATCAAGGAGAACGCGGACTTCCGCCCATGTAGTAGCAGGATAAGCAAAATAATACTTTATATCAATATTACATCCATTGCGGGTAAGCATATCTTCAAATGCTACAATAAGATCAACCTTATCCTTAAATGAATCAATCTCTTCCCAACTCACTTCTTCATTTTTGCGGATTCTGATAATATATCGCTTATTAGGAAATTTCTAAATCATATCATACATAATGTTTATATCATTATAATTAACCATAAGCTCATCAGCCTTCTCGCGGACAACATCAGGTTGACGCACGGAAACACAATATTTCAAATTATATCACTCCTTTATAATATAATTATAACAAAAAACTCCAATTTTGTCAAGAAAATTCTAAACGGCTTTTTGCTTTTGGACTTTCGGTGTATGCGACCAGCACCGGTCGGAGCAGATGGCAAGAAAAAATGGGCTGAAAAAACTTTCAGCCCATTTAATCATTTAGTTCTCAGCCCTCGAAAGCGACCTTACGATAAGCCACTTTCTTGGACGCCTTACCGCCATCAGCGCCCGGAACGGAAACCTCAGTCTTCTCCGCGCGATTCTCGGCTACAAGAGTGCGAAGTCTATAACTTGCGCGCTGTGCGGAAACACTCTCATCGCCGAGAGCCTTGACGATCTCAGGAATAGTCATAAACTCATCGTCATAAAGAACATTATAAATCTGCTCAGTCAGCTCATCGCCCTCAGCACGCTTGGCAGCTGCACGCTCCTTAGCCTTGGCAGTCTTCTTATCAAGCAACTCAATCTCATGCTCGCAAAATGCGATCACGTCATTGGGATCATACTTAATCTCACCAGTCTTCATAGCCTCGATAATCGCGGTCAGATAGTCGCGCTTAGAAACCTTAACTTCATTAGTCATAATTTTTACCTTAACCTTTCATAAATAACAATTTTATTTTTAGGAAGTATTTCTTCCTTTACCTTACATAAATATTATATATTATTTTTTTTAAAAAATCAAAGAAGGTCTTTGATTTGGGTTAGTGCCATTAACCCAAGAAATAAATTCCTTTTCATTGATATCAAAGAGGTCTCTGCCCTTTTTAGTGAGAGTTTCTCCATCAACGTAATAATTGGTGCGCCAACCATCTCTGTCTTCTTCAATTTCACCACTGAAAAAGGTTTTTACTTTTTTATCTTCACAACAATCCCAACAAATATCCGCATAGAATCCAACTGGCTTCTTCTGGAATCGAAGGCGGATTTGCTTCATATCATCATAATCTTTGCGGACTTCACAACAAGGACAAACTTCTGTGCTTTCATCATAACAATAAGCACAATAAGTTTTTCCATTGACATTATAAGTGTCATCGATATAAACAATATCGCCACACTTATCACACTTTGTCGCACCAGAACAACTCGGGCAAACAGTCATTTCCGCGTTATTCTCTCTATCATCGAAGAGAGAGTCATCAAGAAGCTCTCCGCAACACATACACTCAGATTCACCCGAATAATTAAGGTCAATACTATCATCAGCACAGACCTTAGTGGAAATATAAGCGTTATGATCTCCGTAGATGTCATTATACATAAAATTGGTGTCAAGATTGAAATATACACTTGCATCAAGCTCACCAATAAAGTTAATGCTATAATTATGAATCTGATTCAGATACTGAGTATAAGGACCAAAACCAAGATTCTTCTCAGTAAGTTCCTTAATCCAAGAAAGACAAATGCTTTCAAGATTTTCATTACAATAAGGATAACCCTTAATACCAAGAATAAGGTGCTCGTCTACGATGAAGAGCTCGCGCCAACGCTTGCTATTCCACATAACAGGCTGACCGTTCTTATACCAAAGTTCCATATCCTTATCAGATTTGAGATAAGCTTCAAGGATAATAGGAGAGTTCATCATTTCAACGGTTCCCTGACGATACTCACCACCGCCATTCTGCCATCTCATACAAGAGTCCCAGCCGCAGTTATTATCACTCATAGTGATATAATCGAGAGGATGGATAGAAAGACAAAGCTCACCAGAAATATTCTTCTGATTAAGGAACTGAGAATGAGCGATACGGAACTTCTCATAAATATCGCGGTCAATATTCAAAATATCACTCATCTTACCAAGCATCTTACTAAGCTTCATACCCTGATTAATCATAAGAGTTTTATTGTTATAGGTAAGTTTAAAAGACTCCCTATCATAAATGTTAGACATTAAAGCCTCAACATTCAAAAGATTTGCCATAGTAAAATATTGGTTGTCAGTAAGAGCTCCCTCACAATAAAGATTCTCTACTCCCTCATAAAAAATATTTCGGAATTCATACCCATCGCCATTTCGGCCGAAATAATCATAATAGTCATCGCTCATATCTTCATAGGTGCGAGAATAATTTACCTTGCGAGAAATGATAAGATTATTTCCAAGCATCTTATAAAGACTCTGCTTATTATAAGACCAAAAGCGAAGAATATAATCAAGTGATGCTTTCATATCAGAGCTATCTCCGCCAAGTCCCGCAAAATTGCGGATATACCATTCAATCTTTTCGCAATCTTCTTCGGAAAGGAGTTCAAATAAATTAGCCATATCTTATCAACCTCTTTTTAATATCTTTCTTAACCTTATATATATATATTATAATATATTTTTTTATAAAAATAAAGAAAGCCCTTTGCGGTCAATCAAAGGGCTTTCTTGCGAAAGGGGTTTTATTATATTTACTTACAAAGATTACCCATGAACATGAGCGGAAGAAGATCATCCGCGTTCTTGGAATCCTTCATAAGGAAATACATCATCATAGGATTCTTAGAGAAATCCATACCAGACTGACCGCCCATCATAGAGAGCATCAGCATGGTGTTCATATCGAACTCGCCACTATTCTCACTCATCATGAGGAAGGGGAGCATATTGCCAAACGGCGCATCCGGAGTGGGCGCATCAGAAGTCATGTTAAAGAGAGACACGACCTTCGTTGCGAAGTTGAAACCAAACGGAGACTTGGTAAGCAGAATCTTCTTCTCCTCACCAGCCTGCGGATCAATCGCGATCATACCCGTCTCAGCGACCTCAATCACAAACATTGCCTTGCGGTTGTGAATCACAATGTCGCCAACCTTAACGTCCTTGATGGCAACCGGCATCTTGTAAAGGAACTTACCGCCATCAAAGTTGAAGATATCAACGTCGATAATCTCCTTACTCTCAGGGTTGTAAGAAACCCAAGTACCGTTCGCGTTCTTCACGGCCAGGCCATACATAGACATACGAATGTTATCAGTGGTGCAGGGGCCAAAATCAAAATTAAACGCCTTCATTTTCTTATTTCCTTTCTTATCATCAACATTATTATTAAATGTATTTTGTTCGTTCAAAACTTTATTGATTCGATCATCAATATAATCGTTATCAATCATGGCGCACTTATCTTCAATTGCGTCAATTCGACCACCAAGTGTAGTAGTAGCAATATTACCACCTGCAAAAATTGTGTTAGAATCAATTGAAGCAACCTTTCCAGTTATACAATCATCATCAGAGACTACTGTAATAGGTGTGGCATTTAATTCTCCAAGAATCTTCTGAGCTTCTTCATCGGAAATAGTATTCGCACAAGAAAATTCTGTGCTCCATGTTCCCTTGTCATACACTTTGATATAATCAAGGTTATCACAGGTTTTTCTTATATTATTATTCTTTTCAGTAGTCTTCTTTGCCCTACGCATCTTATATTCAAGAAACTTTTCAGAACATTCAATTGCATAATCATTCGTAAAAATATTACAAACATTATCAGCTAAAAATTCACCAAAAGAACCGTCATCAGCATTGGCAAAGAAAGAATTCATAATGTAAGTATCAGGAAAAACATCAAAGAAAATTTTGCCATTAAGATCAGATTTAACGACAATCCTAACACTATTCTTAGAAGTCTTTAACTTACGCCAAAAGACGTAATCAAGCTTATGATACTTACTATCTTGAACTGCTTGACTAAATTTATCTAAAATTTTATCAAAAATATTAGGTGGGAATTTATAAGTTCCCATTACATTAGTTTCAACCATTTAGTCTCCTCTCCACTTCTCGTCGGATATATTCCATATCACTATCCGTCAGAGTGAGTTCAGTCTGAAAACTTGTAGCGCCCGCACTAATTTCCTTGATAATTCTTTCAAGTTCCTCAGTGTGATTCGCATAACACATAAACAAATTATCCATCACTCCATCCACTCCAATGTATCTTTATCGTCCCAGAAGAAATCAAATTCAGTATGAGCTTTACCATCCTTATCTTTCTTAATAAGGATATCCATCATATGAGCATGAATACCATCTTCGGGATAATCCACTTCCCAAATTTCACGAATCTTATAACGAGAATCGTGCGGAATAGCTAAATGGGTAATGAATTCCTCGGGAGTCCAAGTTTCAGTAGCCGTGCAAAACACCAAGCCATAGTGCTCACTATGAATTGCGATTACTCTTTCAATCATTGTTATCCTCTCCTAATATATCACAAATTGCCTGATGACTAAAAATAATCTTTGCTCCAAAATAAGGAGCAGTTTCATCATCAGTGATAATAATTTCCGCGAAAGCAATATCGTATTTATAAAAAATTACAATACGCTTAATTGCTTCTAAATAATCAGAGGCTACCATTACACCCTGAAATTCTTTTTCTTCTGGACCGGTTGTATGGACTATGTAATAATACTTCATTACAAATAACCTCTTTTCTTATTTTCTATATATATTATATACTATTTTTTTAAAAATGTCAAAAAGATTTTACCAACCACGACACACGAGCATGCTTACATAGTCAGTATCGCAAAAGGCATTACGAAGCTCGGCATAAACACGATTCACGTTAGCGAAAATTTCGCGCTCATCTTCATTAACAAGAGATAAATCTTCATCATTGTTAACAAAATAAACTTCGGTATAATCCCAATCACCAAGAATAACATCTAAAACATCATCAATATCATTCTCCGACCATTCAGGAAAAGTATCATGAACCCAAATCCTAAATTGATTTCCATATACAATAGGTTTTAAAGTATAATCCATAAAAAAGTCCTCTCTTAACTTCCTACATTATTTTACCAATCACAACATACAAGCAGGGTTTTGTAATCGGTATAACAAAAGAATTTGCGGAGTTCCGCATAGACGCGGTTCACATTGGCAAAAATTTCACGCTCATCTTCATCACAGGTAGATAGATCTTCATCATTGCCAATAAAATGAATTTCTTCATAATTACCATAATCAAGAAGGAATTCCACCACATCATTTATATCATCCTCAGTCCAATCGGGGAAAGTGTCATGAAGCCATTCAATGAACTGGTCATGACGCACAACCGGCTTAGAAATATAAGTCATATAAAAAAGTCCTTTCTTAACTTTCTATAAATATTATATAATAATATTTATAAAAAATCAAAAAAGGACTTTTAATTTATTTAATTATTGAATAAATCAGTATCAATGATGGCGAAATTCGCACGATGAATATATACTGCCTTGCCATCAATCGTCAACTGAGTAGTCTTAGGAAGATTCTTTGGAATGTCCCAAGAGACATTATCCCCTACAAACATACAAATGGGATCGCCCATCTGAGACTGAATTACCACAATCTTACTGCCGGAATCCGCATTGTTCAAATTCTTAGACTTCAAATACCACCAAGAAAGATCCCAATAATCATTCCAACGGCGGTCAGTAGGCGCGGAAATGCTTGCCCCATTGCCACTATTAGTCGAGACTTCCGCAGGAATATCTACATCATACTGAGTGAGACGGCTATCAGCAAAAACAATAGTAGAACCGCAACTCTCAATACTCTTACCATCAATATCGACACTTACAACCGACGAAAGAGAATAAGAACTAACCCAATGACCGTCCGTGCTATAAGCCCATTCCTTTACCTTGTTAGGCTTAATGTCAAAGGTTTCACCCTCGCATTGAAGCCACTGAGTGCCATAATTGTCATAAAAGGTAGCAAGGAAAGAAAGCTTAACATCGCCATCTTCCGGCTCAGCGGTGATTGTAGTTGCTTCTGGACCACCGCACGCAGTCAATGAAAGGCAAAGGATAATCGCAATAATACCACAAATAAATTTCTTCATAATTTAATGCTCCTTCGGATTATTTTCCATATATTTCTTGATACGTTCACCATTGAATCGAGAGGGACATTTGAGACAAATATAGCTATTATAATAGTCGCACCAGTGCTTCTCTGTCCCATCGGGATTCAGAGTAGGATTCAGCGTATCATACGCACAATACATCTTATCAGTCATTATTTTACCTCACTACATCTTGTTAATGTGTTAATCTTTACATTCTTACGAACATCTTGCGACTTCACAGTTCCACGAATGTGATAAGTATCTCCAACAGCCCAATCACTCTTGGAAGAAGTAATCCACATAAACTGATTACCGTCCGCATCGCTCATAGAATAAGCAATGGTATGACCGTATTTGCTTTCAAGAGCATGCTTATCATCAACTTTTACGGTAATGTCAATGCGGTCGCCGATATTACCGATCCACTGAGCCAAGCTTTCGTCATACACAAGGGCATCAACCGCGTGCTTTACCACTTCTTCACGATAAAGTTCGCCATCCGCTCCACCGACTTTATCCCAATCAAGACGAATCGGTTCAACATCTGCGGGAAGCGCGGGAATTTCATCACACGAGCGGAAATACCAACCCCACAACCGCGTATAGCGCGCGGAACTCATCTTGAACCAATCATTCTCTTCATCACAATTACCTTTGAAAATTGTGATATAACCCGCATCGCCAAACCCAAGAACTTGACGATGCGGAGCCATCTTAGTTGCTACCTCTTGGGATTTTTCAGGGTAAAGCTTAGCATACTCCGCGTCTTCATACCAACGCACCTGACGAACAGTCCCGGTTTTTGGATTCTTCACCTGGATATATTTCTTTCCCGCAGACACATACACATCGCCAATGAATTCAAATTTCTGAAAACTCGGAGCTACCATACTTTACACCTCCCACATGCTATGTATATTAAAATGTTTTTCGTGCTGTAAGATATAAGCTTCAAGTGTTTCATACTTCTTAGAGCTATTATACTTATTATATAGCTCAAAAGAGCATTTCATATCATCAAAATAATCTTCAATGGACAAATCATGATAAACACAAGTCCAAAGGAAATCTTCATAAGTTCTTTCTTCATAAAAAGAAAGAAGCATTTCATATGCGTCCGAAAGATCACTGCAAGCTAAAATGGGGTAAAACTCATTATATACTAAGTGAATTCTTTTCATAGGATTGTCTGCTCCTCAATATAATATTCATGGCTCTTAAACTGAATTGCAAAACCTTCGGTTGTGATATAGGGAGACTGCATTGCTTGAAGTTTGCCATACCAATCTTTCAAATCAGCAACCTCACTCCACCACTTTTCCGGCTTAATGGTAAGATAAGAGCTGGTGAATCGGACGGTATCACTAAGGAATCGCTCATACATTGCTTCCTCTTGGAGAGAAAGAACTGTCTCCTGAGCGTCATCAATAGTTTCTGTAAGAAGAACAATCTCCTCGGTCTCATTATCCCTAATAGCGTAAATCGTTTTCATAATTAAAACTCCTTATACTTTTCATATTCTTCTTCCGAGACTTCCCAAACATTGTATCCACATTCGGCAAGATAAGCATCATACTCATCATGGAAGTCTTCTTCGCTTTGCTGATCCCACCATTCCATAGCATCATCTTCAACACAAGATTCCGCATATTGTTCCATTTCTTTTTCCGTGCCTTTAAAGAAATGATCCATAGTCTCACCGCAGTAGCAGGTATATGTTTGAATGTGATAAAATTTAACTTCCATATTAATTCTCCATCAGATAATCAAATCCATAACCACACAGATGGCCCTCTTCAATCCAAGAGATATGGCAAGAACCGCCTTCTTCATTGGGCCATACCGCGCAAGAGAGATTCCACTGTAAAGTGCGAGGGAGATTATTGAAATATTTGAGAATTTCATCGACCGCGCTCTCATCGCAAGTCATTACATCATAACCACCGTGGCCGTATTCTACACAGATGTTCTCGATATCTTCTTCAATCTTAGAATAAGGAATATTAACAGTGCCAAGCATAAGCGTCTCTCCTTTTTTTATCTTCTCTTTAACTTTCTATAAATATTATAATATATTTTTTTATAAAAATAAAGAAAGACCTTATGATTTACATAAGGTCTTTCTTATCATCATCTTTATCAGAAGCTTTCCAGAAACAGCGGATCGCTAAGACAGCCCAAGTAAGGAGTGCGGGAATGGCGATCTCTAACCCTATACCCTCCATAATATTGATACAGGCCCCACCGCATAGGACGCAAAAACAAACTCCGCCTATTTTATTTATCATCAGGATGGTCCTCCGTGTCTTTATTTTTCGGTAATAAAATCATACCAATATCTAAAAGCAATAGCGCCGGACAGAAGCACCGGAACAATCCAATGAATAGGATGCCCATGGATTCCTTCCAAACAAATAAACGTTGTAAGGAAAGTATAACATCCAGCAATAAGAAATTTTATCACAACTCAAATCCTCCGACAATCATTGGCGTCAAGAAAGCCAGAGGCAGAAATTATTCCGGCAAAAGCTACGGTAATAGGCCAAGGGATAGTGCCTCCTGACGCCCCAACAAAGGTAAAAAAGATAGCCAAAAGCCCATAGGCAACGCCAATTACAATACCAACTTTCACAGTTCGAATCCTCCATACATCATAGCCTGAGAAGAAAAGCAAAGCAGGCCCGCAATCATTTCGCGGTTCTTAATATCTTTTTTGAGAGTCTCAGGGCAACAACCCGTGGTTTCCTCAACATAAGAGACGAGTTCTGCATTGCGCTCACGAGCTTCCGCGAGTTCTTTCTTCGCGGTTTCCAGTTCCTTTTGGGCTTCCGCGAGTTCGCGACAAAGTTGAAGATTACGTGCTTGAAGCTTAGTCTTTTCGCGTTCAAAAGCGAGATCCTTCGCGCTCTTCTTATACTTACTCGTTGCCATTAAGGTTCATCTCCTCTTCATAAAGTTCCTTATAAATCTGAGTGGTTTCGGGATAGCAGAACACATTATACTGATTATAATACTCAGTAGCAAAGTGTTCCTCAAATGTTTCAATCTGAGCGTCAATCTCAGTATTAGAATATCCACTTACTTTGATAAACACAGGATCGCCAACACGATTGCGAGTCAAAGAATTAAAATAATCAATGCGATAATACTCAGTCCGCATTTCATTATTTTCCTCTTCATCTTCAAGACCATTAGCTCGATCCCAAAGAGTATCAAGCATCTGCCCGTAAGGGAAAAATCCAAACTCAGGGAACTTCTTACCGAAGACCATTTCAATACCTTCGGGATACTCTTCGAATTCAGACACTTCAAACGCGCTGAGAAAATCGTTGACATTGTTATACTCGATTTCCTCATTAGTGCCAATCTGATAAGTAAACGGCAAACCGCACTCAATATCCGCGACAATTGCATTCACAGTCGCAGTATAATGTTCGTATTCCTTTTCGTCCATAATGGAGAAGCCATCAACAAACATTTCATCAGCCCAATTATCTTTATAATTAACATAATAAAACATATTAATTACTCCTTTACAATCTCAACGAACATCAATGCCTTCAACCGCATTTTTGCAATTCCAAAGAATATCAAAAGCCTTTGTGAACTCTTCGGTGTTAACTAATTTAGCAGGAGAAAGATCTATTGCATCAAAAGCTTCTACGGCTTTATCTTCTTCAAGGTCTTCATAATGAACAGTCTTAGCAAGATAAGTATCACAATGTCGGAACGCAATCTTATTAATGAAAGAACAAAAACTATACTTATGAGTAATATTTTCATAAACGACAAATTTATCGTGATAACCATCATCAAAAACAATTACACGAATAATATTATCCATAATAGCAATCTTCTCCATAATTATCATTCCCTTTCTTTCATTAACACTTGTTGCTTATTCCTTTACTGACCTAATAAAACTTTCGAGAATTGAAATGTTCAAAGTAAGTTCATCAAGCTCATCGCTATCAATGACACCTTGCCAGTCAAGCATATCAACATAGGTGTCAATTGTTTCAAGAGCTTTAATCGCGTCTTCCTTAGTAAAGGGCTTTTCTACCAACTTCATAATTATCATTCCCTTTCTTAACTTTCTATATATATTATATATTATTTTTTATAAAAAATCAATAAAACTCTTTTTTGGAGGTATCATACAATCAAGGATTCAGCGTATATAATATAGCCTATTCAAGTTTGTTAGCAGAACTATCATACCCACTTATAATCTAACCTTATTGAATAGCACCCTTGGGCGGTATGGACTGAAACTTTATCCTATTGGGGAAGAGAATGCCCTTCCAGAGTTTTATATTAAGTATCAATTTTTGCCCCTTTACTTCTATTACATTTCCAGCAAAGAGTTTGAAGATTTTCAGGCACTGAGGCTCCCCATTTAGATACAGGAATAATATGATCTACTTCAAGAAGAAGATTAGGTTCTTTGGCAAGAGAATTACCACACTTTTGACAAGTATAGTTATCTCTTGCCAAAATCATAGGACGTAATTTTTTTGCTTTATTACGTTCTTGCTTAATCCACTCAGGTGGAGGGGTAATATCCATTTCATCATCATTGTCATTACGGACTTCGCCTTTATTATTTATATAATAATAATGATTAATTACCTTAGGAGGTTTTTCTTTTTTAGTTGGATACATACCTTTTTCTTTTAACTTTTTACAAATAAAATAAGTTAAAGAAACTGAACCAACTAATAAAATACAAGTTCCAAAATCAGTAGCTTGTCCCTCGATACAAAAAGGAGCTCCAATAAAATACATAGGAGCCATAACTACCGCAGTAGAAAATATCCAAATAAAAAACCACATATTTAATACCTCCAATATTAAGTATTGTGGATATCTACACAACAATACTCATCAATAAAGAGACTTCTACCGAGGTTCGCAAATTCGCAATCAAGCTCACTAACGGAAAGCCCAGTGTTATCGCGGACAGGCCAAACTTCCCATTCAATACCTTCCTCTACTTCTTCTAGGTCGTAATCCTCAAAGGCATGACTATAACCGTCGATTACATCATAAGCCATTCCTTTGCCAATATCATCAGCTTCTGCGACACTATCAACCTCAAAGACACCACCAGTATTGATACCGTGGAGTCCGCAATAGACGCTTTCATAAGCATAAATCATTACAACCATTAGGTAATTTCCTTATCAACTTCCATAATCTTTACATAGTAGTCGCCGTAGCCGTGAACGAAAAACCCATCAAATGAAGGCTTTTTACAATATGAGATAGACTTATTTTTTTCCCAACGTTCTTGCGCTTCCTTTTCTCTATTTCGTCCTGCTTCAAAAGCCTTTTCCTCAGTAGAATAAAGGCCAAGCACCGCGGTATCATCACCGCCAAAACTATCATAATGATAACAAAGAGCATAAACAGTCATTAATGACATACCTCCGTATAATAAGTTCCAAGAGAGCCATCTGCATTAATCCAAGAGACAATCAGCACATAAACCATTTCGATGCCGATTGTATCGAAAATGCAGGGGATCTCAATGTTATACTCGCGGATTCGACCCTCGCCCTTAGCCTTAGAAAAAAGAATCTCAACCGCGTTGGCGATATGAACGCCATCCTTAGAAACAAGCATTGCGTATTCATCATCTTCTGGATCAGTATACTTTCTACCAATCAGATCCCAAAGCTCTACATACATAATTTTCATTTCCTTTCTTAACTTTATATATATATTATATTATATTTTTTTATAAAAATAAAATAAGGACTTATGAATTAACATAAGTCCTTATTACTTAATTCAGTTCAATAAATTCAAGCCGATCAACATATTCTCCGGCGTAAATCTTCAACCAAGGGTTTGCGCGGTTAGACTTTGCGGCCGCGAGGTCTTCATTATACTCTTGGATTTCTTCATAAAGTTCGGTCGCGCCAAGGTTGTTATCATTATCGGTATAATCCTGTTCGAGTCGCCATTCAAGAGCTTCTCGACGAGTTGTATATTTCTCATAGAGAGAATCACTATACACGTTTTCAGTGATAACCGTAATAGTAGAAATTGCTACTACAATTCCAAAGATAATTGTGCCAATGATGCCGACAATCGAACTAACACAACCAAGAGCAGAATATTTATCAAAACCCCAAACCGCGAGAGCGATAAAGCCCGCAAGCACAAGAATAAAAACTACATAAAGCATAACTATCTTCTCCTTAATGAATAAAATATTGAATTACTCCATACCCTCCTGATATGATTGGGAGCGTAGAGATTATAAGTAGCAAACTTCCAGTAATGATACAAGTGTCAATTAAAAACGTATCTTCGGGAGCACTTGCGCCATCGGCAAGTTTGAAGATACATAAGGCAAGCCTTGCTATAATTAGTCCAAGAATAATTTCTACAATAAACTCTACCATATATCCTCTCCTTAATCTAAGTCATCAAACAAAACGGATAAAATGCCAAGAGCGCAAAAACAAAGAACTATTACTTTAAGCATAAAAGACTGACTGAATAAAGCCGGCAAACAGGCAAAGCAACATGCCCATACCGCAGTAATAATACTTCTCTTTGAGAGACATAGTATCATCATTCAGCAAATCCATATACATAAAGCCGAAAAATACTAAAATAATAAATAGCATAATAATCATTTCTCCCATATCTTTTTACCTCCTCGCTTCCGGGCTTTGATCGTGGCTTTGTTAATCACTTGCCTGTGGACGCTCCCGATCTTCGCAGTCGGACCATTTTTCATGAACTGATTCAAGTTTAAAGGGGCGGGGCCAAACACATCCACACAAACATTCTTATGATAGATGTCCGTCTCTTTATGATTGTGGTCGTGGCCGTGAAGATCGAGAGCCCAGTCCTGCTTAATCGGTTCGTGAGAAAGCATAAGTTTCTCACCAATAAGGAGCGCGCCATCATATACCTCGTCAAAAAGACCGTTATCTGCGGAAATCTCCCAATATTCAAAAGGAGAATGGAAATCATATCCCGAATCAATAGAGTATTTACAATCAGGATAAAGACGCTTCATTTCCATAAGCGCTTCGTCCTTTTGATACTGATCCATAGGGAACTTTTTCTTGATGATTTTGCGCTTATAGTTTTCAGATCCCGCGTCGTGGTTGCCTTTGATAAGAACCTTATAACCGGCGCGCAGTTTCCGCACATAGGAGATATCACCTACATCACCGAGATGAATTAATACATCTTTCCGACCGGCTTTGCTATTTAAAAGTTTTACAAGGTCATCGTCAGAAATGCGGTCGGGATGGCCAATCCGCAAATCCGAATCGCCAAAATGCCAATCAGAGGATACCCAGACCGTCTGACCGCCCCAGCGCGTATTAAAGATTTCATAAAGTCCAGGAATCATTTATATCCTCCTTAAAATGTGTAAGCATTAAATTTATACATATAAAACTCGCCATCCATAAGAAGAAGTCTATCAGCTTCTTTTCGATGATCAATCATCCACCAGCCAGGCTTAGGAAGAGGGAGATCGAAGTATTCGATTCGTTGCGTTTCCATAATATCTTCTTCAATTGCGCCTTGAAGGAAAGCGAGGTAAAGTTCTTGCGCTTCTGCTTCCGAAATGTTGGCGAAGGTCCAAGACTTACTGGTCATTTCATCTTCGATTTTATAACAAGTAATTTCTTTCATAAGTCCTCCTTACATTTCAACCGCATCAACGAAATCAATGAAAACATCATCGGCGACGTTATTCATCATATCAAGATAAGAAGAGAATCTCTTAGTCCAATCGCCGGTCATCTCGCCGTGGTAGTGATACCAATCATAATCGGAATCTTTCTGAATTGCTTCAAACTGATGTTCCATAAGGCTATCATCGACCATATCTCGACAATACTCCATAAACATTTCCTGCATATCGGCTTCGGACGCATTCAGGAAATAGAAATTATGGTCTCCGGCCGTATCACAAAGAATACCAATGGAATGAATTTTAATCTTAGAATTAGAAGTAGTCATAATTTTTATTTCCTTTCTTTACTTTATATATATATTATATATTATTTTTTATAAAAAATCAAAAAAGGATTTGCGGTTTGCGCAAATCCTTTTAAAGATCAGAGAACGGGAGCATAATTATAATAAATAATCATATCTTCCAATGCATCTTTGTAAAGTCTTGTATCAAATTTACGGCAGTGGAATCGTTTCTCAACATTCTCTTCGATCGCGGACATGGCAATTTCGAGAGCGTCAGATTCACTTACATTTGTAGCACAGTAAATCTCATCACAAGGCGCGTCATAAACAAATATGACAGGCATATGCTTCATATATTATTCCTCCATTAATTGATTTTACCCAAAATTTTTGTTATAATATATTTAGAAATTAAAAGATTTCAATTGCGTTTTCAAAAAGATTGAGGAATTCATCAGACACTTCGGAAGTTGCGAGAAGGCTTGTAGAAGAACCGCCATACCAATCAATGTGAATGCGCGTGAGAAGACTACCGCCCGCTTCCGCAATCTCATCCGCATACTGTTTAGAGTCAACCGCGGAAAAGCTAACGCTATTGATGTTGTTAGTATTGATAAGATATTTAATACCGCGGAAGTTGTGTAAAATTACAGTCATATAAATGCCTCGTCAGATACAAAATTTTTGAATTGCTTTATAACTGCGGTGCCATAGGGATCGCCATCGGAAAAAGTGTATTCATAATGAGATTTATCTCTCATATAGATTTCAAGGTCTATTCCAGGAGTCTCGGTAGAGATATCATCATCATCTGAGTTATCCATAGTGATGCGATTAGCCACGATCGAGGTAATTTCGTTTATGTTAAGAAAAACGAAGTCGCCGTTAGACATTTTTAAATAAATTAATTCACCTTTATTCATTTCACTTCTCCACAATATAATCTTTGGCTACATCTGTTCCTTCTGGAATATAGAGATAAACCCGCGCTGATTTAGAACAGATAAAGAACCACTCTCTCCAATCGCCATAACGAGGGATACGCTTTTCAACGTGCGGAACCTGATTAGAGTAAACAACTACTGTATCATTCACGGGATAATTCTTAGTGCTTGTAATGCCATCAGCGCTAAGCGTAAGATAAGTGTAGTAAACACTTTCACCCTCGAATGCGCGGTAAGTATAGATACAGCCATCATCATCCATACTTGTTAGCTCTTGGGCTTCCGTAATCGTATAATCGTATTTGGAATAATCCTCTTTAACAGAAGACATTAGAACTCCACCAAACATACCTACAGCAAGATAAAGACAAACGCCGATCCAAAAGGCAGGAATAATTTGACGGGGAATCTCAACGCGGTCGCGGTGAGACCAATTGCGGAAGCGCTTGGCCTTAGGATCGGAAAGAGTGCTGTAATAGCCATAACTACAATATGCGGAATGAATGGCGAAAATCAGAAAAATAATTAAGGTCGGTAGAACAAATCCGCCCACGAGCGTTTTCAAGAAGAAGATAAGCATATTTAAAAACTCCTTTAAAGAATAGGTTTAAGTTTATCGCAACAATTGAAATCTCTCATACAGCCATTTTCTTCGCTGAAACAAGAACAACCATTTTGGCAAGTCTTTTCGAGAGATAACGGATTAGTCGGTATTATTTCGATTTTTTGACGGAATTAGATCGTCAATAGTTAAATCTTCATATTGTAAATATGAGATACGAATTAATGGTATATTATGTTCTTTACACCATTTATTTTTATATTCGTCTCTATCCTAAATTTTTTTAATGTCTTCTCCCCATCCTCCATCTGGTTCTGTATGTTGACGGCCATCATATTCTATAAGATATTTATTATCAACATAAAAATCAAATCGCAAAGGATAGTTAGTTTCAGGATTACGACAATCTTTAAATTTTTTTTCCATTTCAAAAGGGATATTATTCTCAGTTAATAATTGAGAAATTTTTAATTCTCCAATTGAAATTCTTAAACATCCACAAGAATTTACTTTATGAGTTCGTAATTCATAAGGTCTTACGTAGACAATGTTTCCGCAATCACACTAACACTATATTTTATAAGTGCCACTTGGTGATCTATGATTAAAGTCTCTTTTTATTGCGGTTAATTTACCGAAGCGATGACCTATAATATCATCACTTTTATGACGATTCATTCGTTCTTCTTGAATTAAACATCCGCAAGACTTACATCCGCCCGAAGTTAAAAGATTTGTATAAGCGAAATGCTCTTTACCACAATCACAACGGCATTTCCAAACAATATTGCCATGTTTACGTTCAGAAGTTTCTTCTATAACAGTTAGTTTTCCAAAACGCTAACCAATTAAATTTTGTTTTTTTGGCATAAATAAAATCTCCTTTTACAAGTTTTTGCGACTCCCCTTAATATTAAGGAAATTTTATTTATATTTTATGAAACTTAATTGCCCAAAATACACTTAATATTATTGCAACAATTGAAATCTCTCATACAGCCATTCTCTTCTGAATAACAAAGACAGCCATTTTGGCATGTAATTTTTACAATGTCGGGATTACGGACATTCCTGACGGCTTGCATATTTCCAACGATTTCTCGCTTTTGGATCATTTTCGGTGTGTCGGGAGAATCATTAAACGCGCAGTTCACATTTTGTTCACAATTTGCGCATGTGCTAAGTTTTGCCCAACATTTATCGCAATAAGTGTTGCCTTGATCGTCGATGATCATTTGCTTATGGAAAATTGGAGTATGGCATGCTTTACAAGTGTAATATTCACCGCAAAGAAAATTATCGCAGATCGCATGATTTGGGTCCATAGTGTTGCCTGTGATTTGACATAATCCGGTCGTTGGCCGATAATAACCGCAGTTATTACAATAAAAAGTCATCATAGCGTTTTAGCAGAATATGGAGCATCTTCGCCGTCAAACTTTAAAATCTTATCGGCGAGTTCGCGGTTAACGCGCAAAGGGCCATCGTCAAGAGGGGTAAATGCGACAGTAATAAGACCGTCGAAATATTCTCCTGCCCAACGGCCAGCTTCTGCGAGGGTTTCCGCGAAGATAAAACCGCATGTGAATCTATCCATTTTGTCATCTTCGTCCCAATAACGTGCTTCATAATAAACAGGATACTGCTTCATATTATTCTCCTTTCTTTAAGAGATTGTAGAGATTAGAAAAATCTCGGGATCATCAAGGCTTTCGATGGGGATTTTAAGAAACTTTGCGTAAGCTTCCTTCATTGTGTCATTAAGGCGATAATATTCCTGCGGTGCGATGAAGATGTTGTCGATGCGGACGGCCTCGCCTGCGGAAGACTCACCGAGAACATAGCCAAAGACTGGATTTTCGTCGTTATCATAGTAGCTTGCGCGATGCCAATAACCTTCCTCGGTAAGCTGTTCGATAGCCTCAGTCATATTGTCATAGTTTTCAAGAAGGTTCTTGGGGACTTTATAACCGCACACGAGCTTAGAACCAAAATCAACAGACATATTACTTATCACCTTTCAATAGTTTTTCTTTATTTTATATTTATATTATATATTAAAATTTAATAAAAATCAATAAAGAATAATTTTGTAGGACAAATTAAGATAAAGTTGTAAGAAGTATTTTTATGTATTAATGAAAGGATGTGAATAAATTGAATAATGGTGATATGACTACTATGACAATTAGAATTTCATAGAGTGATAAAGATATTCTCATTGAGATGGGGAAAGAATTAGATTTGAGTTTGTCTTATATTGTAAGACAAGCGCTTAAAGAATATATAGCAAATCATAGCAAATAAAGGAAGGTATTGAACAAATGGAAAATCAAAATACAAAGAAGAATATGATAGTATATTCTCTTAAAGTAATGGAAAAATTAGTGGAAAGAGGACATTTCCCTTTGTAGATGATGCCGAACCCGAAGTTCCCGCAATATAATTGTTGGATATTCTCCGTCGATGAGAGCTTTTTAGCTGACTTTGAGGAGGTTTAGGGGGAGGGGAAACCGCGTGAATAATCATTTTACGTTTTGGGAAAATATGAAAGATAGTATAGATTTATATGATGATAACCCTGTTCTTAAATGTGAATTATATGATACTTTAATTGAGTTTGGTTTATATGGAACTATGCCTGAAGAGGGTGAATCAAATTATCGAGATAAAATGGTATTAATTTAGAGTTTAGCACCTTCTATTGAGAATTCCCGCAATTATATTAAAAATGCTTCTGAGAGTGGTAAAGCTGGTGGGAAGAAAACTAAATATGATGGTGATGATATAGTTAGAGCTGTTAAAGAAGCAACTAAAAGAAAAAATAGAGTTCCAACTCGTCAAGAAGTAGTTGATGTTTTTGCTGAGTTGACTGGATAGACTATGAATGTTAGAACTTTTTCTCGTAGATGTAAAGATGAAGAGAAATATAGAATCAGTCAAGAAGTTCTTAGAGGGACATCAGGGACATTAGTAGGGACATCAGAGACATTGGGGACAAAAGAAATGTCCCTAGGGACACGAGAGACATTAGGGACATCAGAGACGTCAAGGGACATTGGGGACATTTTGAGGGACACGAGAGACACAAACACTTGGGAATTTTAATTAATTTTAAATGAGAGGGACACGAGAGACATGAGGGACATGAGAGACAAAAGCTTTAGTAAGTAGGGAATATGTCCCTATGTCCCTCATGTCCCCAAAGGGACAAGAGAGACATGAGAGACATAATGTAATAAGTTATGTCCCTGACGTCCTTCGGACGCAGGAACAATATGGAGATTTTTTTGAGAGTAAAAGGAGTAAAATATGAGTTATAGTTATACAGATATAAGAGGCGGAAAAGGGAACCCTTCAATAGTAAAATTTAGAAGAGGAACACAAGAATAGTTTGATAAGTTAGATAAGACAGGTATGATAAAACCTGATTTATATATGAAAGATGATACTCTTTATTTAGTTATTCCAGACGATATAAAGCCAATTAAAGTAAAATATGATGATAGAAAAGTAGAATGGGATAAATCAGGTGTAGGAACTTTAATTAAAAATAATGATAAATCTGAATCAATAGAAGAGAATCCATTCCTACAAGATTATATTTGATTTTATTTAATTTATATATTATAATATAAATAGAAAATAAGATAGGGGTATTATGTCCGGGTGCATATACCGGATATTTACTCCGGGGAACGTTTGAGAAAATGAAACCAAAATTTGAAAAGGAAAAATGAAATGAAATTTACGATTGAAGAATTAAAGAAGAATAATGGAGAAAAGGTAGGCGTCTTCCGCAATTGGAATGTAATTGCTACTACTAAGAAAGAGTTTTTTAATAGGGAGAATACGCAAGGCGCATATCTTATCTGGGACGATTGTAATAAGTTGGTTTTTAATGGTAAGGTTGTTGGTAGAATTAGTGAGAATGGTAGAGTAGAGTATATCGAGAGTGAATATAGATATGTGAAGCCGGTTATTGAAACTTCGGGCACAAGTGCCCTCGTTGATAGGGTTGCTTCTGGATTGGAAGATGTGGATCTTAGCAAGCGCACACTTGCTGATGACATTCTTGATAGCGCATTTAAGACAAAGTTGGAGGAGCTTTTAGCATAAGGAGGATATTATGAGTGGTATTATTTGGTTTTTAATTGGTGTAGCTGTTGGATATTGTATATGGAACGCTGGAAGAGATCGATAATAGACCTATATTGGTTGATTCGCTTCTGGATAGTAATTAAGTTTTTAGATTCAGAGTCGGAAGACGTGGAATGAGAGTGCGGTTAAAGTAGGGCATATAAAATTATATAATACTGCGAAAATGTTGAAAATTGCGGTTATGTCCTGCCGATCGGTTTAACCAATCACCAACCACATTTTCTCGTCTCCGTCTCCGATCTCCGAACCTAAAAAAAAGAGAGACTTTTTTCAGTCTCTCTTTTTTCATATTAAGCAATTCTTGGTGAAATTGTCAATTCTTAGGATGAAAAATATCTCACCCGACACATTGTTCACTTATTGATGAAAGTATTCAAAAAATCGGCAATTACATCATCATCGGTTTTCTTGACCTTCTTAACCTTTACCGGCTCACTCTTGGGGAAAAGCACGTCAAGAAGATCGTTAACCCCGGTCATAAGACCGTAAACCTCAGCAAAAATATTCTCCACATCGGACGCGGTCAACGCGGAATCCTTGTAGCCATTAAGAGCGGCATACTCGTTAATCCGATCGGCGATTTCCTGCGCGAGCGCAGCCTTCCGATCGGCCTGCTTGGATTCCTTCTCCACCTGCTTAACCGCATCATTCAGAGACTTAGCCATCTCGTCCGCAATAGCCTGAGCGTCCTCACCATTCTTCAAACGAGCAATAATATCATTCATATCCATATGAATACCTCTTTTCTTATTTTCTATATATATTATATACTATTTTTTTAAAAATGTCAAGATTTTTTTGGACGAAAACATACGTGTGAAACAATGTAAGGGCGAAGCAATTTTTAATTAATCATAAAGGCATATGATCCTACGCGGGCTTAAAAAAGTCTTTTTTTACCATTATAACATATTTTTTATAAAAAGTCAATTTTCGGGATTTTTTTGGGCCATATGGAGAGGTGCTAGAAGTATGAAAAATTTTGCATATGGGTATACCGATCGGAAACTCGGGCCGGGACGTCCCACCCCGGCCCGGCCATTATACCACATTTTCCGATCGGTGTCAATAGGCAAAATGCACAAAAAAAATCAGCAGGTTTTAGTCAACCTGCTGATTGAATATTTATGCAAGAAATGCGTTTACAATTTCATCGAACACCGTGGGGTCAATGTTTACGTTAAAAAAGCGGTCATTCTTGCGGAACGCTTTGGGGTAGCGTCTAATCAGTTCCGCACGCAATGCGCTTTCCGCGCCCTCGGCGGGATAGTCCCCACAAGAGCGGATTCGATGAATCTCAACGCGAGTGATAGAATACTTTTTCGCATATTCGCCGATTTCATCACGCAAACGCCCTACAACGTCTTTTGCGGAAGTACCTACCTTGTTAAATTCAAGTTCATTGTTGTTGTAAAACTTGAAGAAGTAAACCGCTTGAACGTCTTTCAGATTCTCGCCACAATTAGGCATAAACTCCATTGAAACGGGCGGTCTACCGTCCTTAAAACGGCGTAGCTTAATAGTAATTTCTTCCATTGACACAAAATCCTCTCTATTGATTGAGGTTTACCATCGTTCTCTCAACCATTATTTTTTTGCACTTTTTGACTTGTTTTTGGGTGAAAAACCGCATTTTTCAGCGGTTTTTCACCCTTTTTTATCAGTTTTTGGGCTTTCGCTTCTGAATCAGGGTCAATTCGTAGTCATTTTCGCCCACATGGAACGCAATCATGCGCTCCACATTCGTAATTTCTACGTTTTCGCACGCATTTTCGCTGTTTTCACGCAAAAAAGTTGCAAGTTCAGCGATAATCGAGCGTTTTGTGGGGTTTTCCTTGCGCTGTCGCTTCTCAAATTTATAAGCGGTCGGCGCTTTGCGTGTTCCGGTTTTAGAATACTTGTTAGCTTCTTTGAGCTTTTCCGCAGACAGGTCAAAGTCCTTGGCGATTCCATGGTCAATGTCATCATCGTCCATGAGAATTTCTTTTGCTTCCTCGGCAGTACAATCTAACTTTTTCATCAGATTATCAATCTTTGCCTGAAAGTCCTTTTCACTCATTTTAGGCATTTCTTTTGCCCCCTTTCAAGTATGATTATAACACCGCCGTCAGCAAATGTCAAGAGAAATTTTTGGGAGCGCCTGATTTTTTTCAGGCGCTCCCCTGAATCAGTGGGCGAGACGGAAGTAGGACTTGCGCTTGTCCACAATCTTCTCGACGCCGTTCGCTTCAATCATCTGACGCAGAAGAGCGGAAACGCGCTGATTGGTGAGGTCGCCCAGACCGTCCACATTCTTGATGAGTTCGGTCACAGTGTAGAGCTTGTCAGGATTCGCGGACAGCTCGGCAAAGATAATATCCTTGTAGCTGTCGTTCGCAATCTGATTCGCGGTCGGCTTCTTATCACCGGCGTTCTTGCGAGCCAACAGGTCAATCTCGTGATTGATAAACTCAACCATGGCGGGGTCAGCCTGAACCTCGGACAGTTTGAGCAGAGCCTCGAAACGGTCGCGCTTGGTGAGCTTCTTAACAGTAGAAGTAGACATAGTATCAATTCCTTTCTTTGCGGTAGGTCGCTACCCTTTTGATATATTGAGTATACCACATTTTAGAGTGCTTGTCAAGAGGTTTCGCAAACTTTTTACACGAATTACTACCCCGACCTGACGGATAATTTATTGTTTGTTGGTTCAATCTATCTGTCAGCGGAAACCGCTTCGAGTATAGTTGGCTCAATCAAACTCACTTTCGCGTTCAACGTTTGGCTTTACAACGTGGTGTATTATGTTTACTTCCTGTACTTTCTCAAGGTCGCGCGCCCTCGGATTTCTTGGGCTACTCCCTCTTGACATTTTCTATTGTAGCACACTCGCTGGGATTTGTCAAGAGATTTTCAAGAAAAAACTCATGAATTTTTTCTTTTATCCCGTGCGTTCCGCTCCGAAGAGACCTTAACGTAATAGGTGAACGGTCTATTGCTACTTCCAACCGTAGCCCCACACCGACCTGTGGCTCAGGGGTTTCCCTCTTGACATTATTTATTGTAGCACTTTTCGCGCCACTTGTCAAGAGGGAATTTCAAATTTCTTTGAAATTTTTTTGGCTTAATCCTGATAGGAGCGACCCATCATTGAGCCATTCCCCTCTTGACATTATCTATTATAGCAGATTGCCCACGGATTACAATTGACAAAATAACCAAATTACGGGAAAAAATTTTCTTCACTTTTGTGCAACTTTTCTCTTGACAAAATTGGCGGGGCGTGGTATAATGGTGAATTCGACCCGCTTTGGGCGTTAGCGGGCCGACCATTTTATCACAAAAATTCGCGTTTGTCAATAGGTAAAATAGACAAAAAAAACTACCCAAAATTGGGTAGTTTTTTATTTTAGTCCAGCAGGTTAATCTCGCCAGGAATCCTAAAAGAATCAGCGTCCAGCGTGGAATTGTAGTCCTCGGTAAAGAGTTCAATCATTCCACACTCCATGACGTAATTCTGAACCGCCCGCCGAACATTGTTCCAAAGGTCAGTCTTTCGGCTTTCCGCTCGGGCTTCCTTGGCTTCCTTTATCTGAGCGAGAAGTTCGTCCAATTCCTCGTCAGTCATGTAATTAAAATCCAAATCCATTTTCAAAACTCCCCCTTAATGGCTTCTTTCCACACGTCCCAGCCGAACTTTTCTTCGCGGTCTAACTTCTTGCCAATGTCTTTTGCGGTCAGCAGGTCAAGTTCGTCCGCAATCTCGGCTTCAAAGTTTACCCAAGAGTCGTAGGTCTGAATAATGAAAACCTCATCGGCTTCAAAGACGCCACCGCACTCGGCGCAGATAATATAGTCATGGTCGATTAAAATACCCATGTGAGGGTCATTGTCATCAGGGACTACAAAAAGAACTTGCTTAGCTTCCATAGAAAACACCTCTTTCATTTGATACATTGATTATACCATAGGGAATAGGACTTGTCAAGCCCTATTCCCTATTTTTTTTTAGCCCATGTTTACAACGGGATTTTCCTTAATGTTTCGCATGAGCGCGCGCTGAAACTCGGTCGGCTTGGGGCGTTCCACCGTGGGGTTTTTGAAAAGGGACTTTTCCATTTCCTTGTGCTGTCGGACGCAATAGCGCAGAATCTCAACTTCAATGAGAACATCTTCAAGCCCCGTATGTGATTCATCAAATTCGTCCTCACCGCTGATAAAGCGATAGAGAATTTCTGCGGTAAAGCGGAGCTGTCCGTTCTTGGTCTTGTAGCCGTTCTTTTCGCAATAGTCGCGGTAAGTAGGCATTTTGCCGATAACCTGTCGCGCCATTTTCAACGTGTCCCATATTTCAAGGTCGTAGGGGAAGAAATAGCGATACTTGCTTTTCGTGTCCCATCTTTGCGCGTTGTTGCAGGCGTTAAGGTCGAACCGCATATTGTGAGCGCACACAAAAGAACAGTTATAACGCTCAACGCAATCACAAAATGCCTTGCGGATTTCGTAAAGGTCAGCCATCACGCGCGAACCGTTCTTAATGTCCTCGATGTAGCGGGGAATCTTGTCGGCGTAGTATGCGGACTGCATCAGGTCGCGCTCGTAGCAGAAAATGTCTCGATTCACAAAGGAATAAGTTTCATAAACATTGCCCTTGGAATCAATGACCGCCCAGCCGAAGTCGTAGGGAAGTACATTTGACATATCCAGCTTATCGCCGTCCTGAATGGTATTCGCGGTTTCCGTGTCCAGCATAATACCGTAGTTTTTGCGCCTATCAATACCCATTTTATCGTCTCCTATTGGAAAAGTAGATTGAGGTTTACCATCGTTCTCTCAACCTCTAAATATAGTATAGCACTTTGCTATTGGTTTGTCAACAGTTTTTTAATAGGGCAGAGGATTTTTTTATCCCCTGCCCTTTTCCCTTTACGCGAGGGAGAAGTAGGACTTGCGCTTGTCAACCGTCTTGACAACGGTGTTCGCGTCAATCATCTGACGCAGAAGAGCGGAAACGCGCTGGTTGGAATACTCCGCAAGCTCGGGAACGCCCTTGATGAGGTCAGTCACCGTATACAGCTTGTCAGGGTTGGCGGTCATCTCGTCCAGAATGACCTGCTTCACAGCGTCATTCTCCATCTGCTTGGCCGTGGGCTTCTTATCGCCCGCGTTCTTCTTGGCGAGAAGTTCAATCTCATGCTCGATGAACGCTACCATATCAGGATTGGCCTGAACCTCGCTCATTTTGAGCAGAGCCTCGAAACGGTCGCGCTTAGTGAGCTTCTTAGTAGTAGAAGTAGAAGTAGCCATAGTATCAATTCCTTTCTGGTTTTTAAGACTGTCCTTGTCTTTGATGTAGTTATTATATCATAGGCGGAGCAGGCTGTCAATAGTTTTTGTAAATTTTTTTTAGGGGCGGTCGCGAGGTTTATTACTATACATCTTGTTTATACCTACCTTTATCTATAATCATAAACCAATTCATTTTACTAAACCAAATTAGTTTTTAAGGCGGTGGACGAGCATCAGAAATCATTTTGTTTACCTCTCTCATTTGATGTATTCATTATACCCTACGTTGAGCGGTTTGTCAAGGGGTTTTTCAAACTTTTTTTGAAAGTTTGTTCGGCACGCCACGCTTGGAACATTCCGTCGGATTTTGGTATAATGGTCAAGGGAACTGCCTTTCCGCAGGTCTTACTCTTTCCTCCTGACATTATGTAGTATAGCAGATTGGTATTGATTTGTCTATTGGCAAAATAACCAAATAACGGGAAAAAATAAAATTGAAATTTGTGCAAAATTTCTCTTGACAAAAATGCTGGCGGGGTGTATAATGGTAAATTCCGGTCGCAGCGTACGTGGGCGACCGGCCAATTTTATCACATTTCCCGGGCGGTGTCAATAGTCAAATTAAACAAAAAAATCTCCCCATTTTTGGGGAGATTTTCATTTGAAATTAGTCAATGATACTAACTTCGGTCTTGACAGGCGTTACCATCTTTTCGCGCGGGAACTCGCGAATCTGACCCGTTTCGAGGTTGACCGCATAGCAAAACTGCCAACCTCTTGATTTGAGGAACGGGGCTTTGTTGTTCCCATCAATTTTAAGATACATACCCATTCCGCTCTCGCTTCTCAGTGTGGTGAACGTGCCACCGCACAGGATATCCATAATTTGGAGCTGACCCTTATCGCCAAAATTTACTTTCATTTTTATTTCCCCTTTTAAAATTCTTCTAAAAAATGAATTGGTTTATGGTTCGGTCTGAAAAATGCCATTCCCTCGGTATAAAGAGAATTAAACAAATCCGCAGACACTTCAAACCATTCCGTGCCGCTAATGTGATTGCCTAACTCGCTTAAAGTCAGATGACAAGAATTTTCCATGTCTCGACTACCGGCGCAAGTGCTACGCATTATTGCTTTCGGATTATGGCTATAATAGCTTTTACGACGCTTTGCGAGGTTTTTAGTGCCGTCAGAATAACCAACTTTAACCAAATGACTATTAGTTAAATTATCCATCATCAAATACAGCATTTTTACCTCACAGCAGATGGGTATTAACCCAATCTGCGGTCACAAGTCCGATTTCCTTAGAGACAACCGTTTCATAGCGGTAATTACCACCGGCAGTTCGTCCGGTCACTTTGGCGAGAACGCCAAGGGTAAGCCAAAAATAAGGCATCATTTTTATCACCCCTTTGAACCGACCGTAAAGAGCGAACGCAGAAGCAACAGAACAATCCAAATTGCGAGTGCCAGCTTCCACGAGAACACGATGACGAAAGTGCCGATTGCGGTGATGCCAAGGGCGGGAAGAAGCCAGCAGAGAAGCCAGACAAAACCAGAGGTAAGCAGGAACGAAATTGCGAGAGACAGCAGAATCAAAAGAACAAACATTTTATTTTCCCCTTTTCATTTGATGTATTTATTATACCATTGGAGTAGGGCTTTGTCAAGCCCTTTTCTCCAAAAGTTCCGAAAGTTTTTCGATAATGTTTACTGCGGTCGGGTCAATGGTAGCGCCCAAATGCCAACCATTCCGAACCTTTTCATTATCGTCAACCAAGATGGACACGTCATAGCGGTCGCGCACGCTGTCGGCCTTAGTTGCGCCATACTGGACGCCGTGGAAGTGGTCATAGTGAAAGCCTTGCTCTTCAAGCCAAGCGCGCTTTGCTTCACGAACGGCGTTCTTGTATTCCTCGCTCGAATCCTTAGAGAGCCAAGTGATGATATTGATTTCCCAACCCTCGGCGCGGAGAAGTTCGCAAACCTCATTCAGTTCAGCCATATCGCACATAGGAACGGCAGTTCGATAGGGCTTAGGATTTTCCGAACGGAGAAGCGCGAGCCAATCCTTGACGCCGTAGAGGTCAGCGATAGTGCCGTCCATATCAAAGTTGATGGAGCGCCGACGAGCCACAACGTGGGACTTGATGTAAATAATTTTCATAGATATTTACCCCTTTCCTTTACTGTATTTGTATTATACCACTATTGGATTTGCTTGTCAAGTGTTTTTTTCAAAATTTTCGCGGTCTTTCTCAATACACGAAAGATAAGAAATTAAGCAAAATCAGCACAGGAATAGCGTATACGATATTGAAAGAGTCCCACCCGAGACTTTCACAGGAATAAGCAAAAATAAAGCCAAAAACGAGGCCGAAAATGCCGATTAAAATAATCATTCTAAATCCTCTATATGACCGTAGTGTTCGTTGATATGCCATTCAAGATAGGCATTAGTCGCAATCTGAATTTCTATATCTAACCAGTTATAAAAGTCCTCGGGGTCGCGGGCCATGCGTTCGTCAATAATATCAGCAAGAGAAACGCGATGGGCGATAAACTCTGAAATATCAAGAGAATCCATAGAAGAAAGAAGTTCTTCCACACATTCTCCGCGAGTAGAGAACTTTTCAGTAGAAAAATCGTGAGTGTAATACATTGTTTGTATCCCCTTCCTTTACTGTATCCATAGTATAGCAGATTATTACATTTTTGTCTATTGGCAAAATGCCCAAATTCGGGAAAATAATTAGTTGAACTTTTGGTTAAATTTCCTATTGACAAATTGCTGAGATGGTGGTATAATGGAATTTCCGGCCGTGGCAGGCGCAAACGGCCGGCCAATTTTATCACACTATTGGATTTTTGTCAATAGGCAAAATAAATAAAATTTTGAGACGAGATTTGGTTATCTCGTCTCAAAATATTTTTAACGTTCGGACACAATGCTAAGGTAGCGGACAATCATGTCCATTTCGCAACCCTTGTCCTGCTGGTCGCAAACCGCATAACCAATGAGTTCGCCGTCTGCGGTAATCGGGTAAACGCCATAAGTGTTATTGAAAACAAACGGCTTTCTTTCGTATTCCCATTGGGTCGGAACATAGGCCGGATAGTTTTCCATACCCCGCAGTTTCACGGTAGTATCATAGATTGCGATGGGACGCAGACCGGAATTTGATGCCATTGTGATGGCAACTCGCATAGCATCGTCGGTCAGTGAACCAAGCACCGAATACCTCTTGAAGCAAACGCAATCGTTGTCTTCAATGAAGATTTCGAGCGGGTCGCCCTCGCGAATCTTCAAAGTCCGGCGAATTTCTTTCGGGATAACCACACGTCCAAGGTCATCAATTCTGCGAACAATACCAGTAGCTTTCATTTTAATTTTCCCCTTTCACTTGATACGTTAAGTATAGCAGAACAAAAGGCTTTTGTCAAGCCCCTTATTCAAGATTTTTGCTTTCCGCGACAAAATATTTTGCTTCGTATTGATTGGCAATAGCCTTGACTTTTGCGCTTTCCTTTTGAGTTGCACAGTAGAAATTGAAAAGCGTATGTTTATCGCTCAATTCAATGTAAGAATGTGGGACATCATGTAAGTCAAAGTCAATGGTAGTAGTGTATTTTGTCGGGACAGTAAGCTCGACTTTCCAAAGTTTATCCTTGCGAGCTTTTTCTTCAATCCACTTGACAAGATAAACGCCTACGAAATTACAAATGGCAGTAATAGCCATTTTCAACCAGATAGGCATACCGTCCGCGGAAGTCAGCACAATCACATAGGAATAAAAACCATAAGTGATGGCGTTGATGAAAGACGCGCTAAACTTTCCGCCCTTGACAGTCAAAATGCTTTTGATAGTTGACAGAATCACATTCACCGCCGTACAAAGCGCGAACAGAAGAATTGTATTCATTATTATCACCCTTTCCTTTTTCTATTATAATAATATCATATTATAATAGAAATGTCAATAGAGAGTTTTTAATTTACTCCATTAACTTTTCTAATAGGTCATCAGCACATTCATAGGTGATGCTCCGGCGGTCGCATTGGTCGGATAAGGGACAACAAGCGCAGTCATTAAAGGTTTCCGTCCAAGCGCGCAACCAGTCAATCAAGCGCAAAGTATCAACTTCTTCATACATTGTTATCAGTCTCCTTTACTCGGACAAAAAAGACCTTATTATAGATTTTTGTTGCTTTAAGGTCAATCCAAAAATACACATTTCCGCATACTCGATAGATTTTACAAGTCTCTCCGCTAACCTTTTTGACTTCCTCAAACTTCTCTGGCGTAGTAGGATAAAAAATTGTCAATTTGAGGAACATCGAATAGAAAGCCAAAGGAACGAAGCCGATAATCAGAGCAATCCATGCGAGAACATCAGTTAAAGTGTTTTCCCATTCACACCATTCATCGGTGATTGTGGCGAACGCAATACCCACGCAAAACGCGAGAATCAACCAATACCATGCAACCATCATTTTAGCCCCCCTTTATTTGTTGTATACATCTTACCACATTATAGGATTTTTGTCTATTGGCATTTTACACAAAAATTCGTGTGAAAATTTGTTGAACTTACCTCTTGACAAAAAACTCGGCGCGCCACAATCGTCCGCGCGCCGCCAATTTTATCACATTCAAGGAACTTTGTCAATAGTGAAAGTAAACAAAAAAAATCTCCCAAATTTGGGAGATTTTTCATTTAGCTTTTACGCTTCAAGGTCTTCGAGAATGGGGACGAGCTTATCTTCAAGAAGCTCGATGCGCTTAATCATTTCATTCCCCGCAGTATCTTTTGAGGAATATTTTTCCTGAACGCCGTGTCGTGCCATCAGGCACACAGCCTTGACAGTCTCACTAAGTTTCTCATTCTTCATTTTTCTTATCTCCATTCAATTTATTTTTTGGAAAGGGTGGCAGTTGATAGGCTCAACTGCCAAAGCCATAGGAAAGGGGGAGAAAAAACACGAACAAAAGTTCGGTTTTGTCAAGGGATAATCAGTTCCGCGTCGTAGACAGGCCGAACCATGCAGGGTGCGCCAAAGCAGTCGAGATTGTAAGTGTCCAAATTGAGAGCGTTCCATTCTTCTGCGCCGGTATCTTCATCAACCACTGACGCGGTTTTGATGTAATAGACGTTTCCAGAAGCGGGGTCTTGAAAAATCATACCCTCGGGAAGGTCTTCAAATGCAACCATTTTGTTGCTATGCTTAACAGTAATTTTCATTTCATTCACTCCTTATTATAATATCGGTAAGCCCATTCAACGATTTCATGGCTTGTAGTAGTCCATTTTTCTTTATGGGTGTTAAACTTTTCCGCGTTTTTTTCAACATAATCATTATATTCCATGCGCGCGGTATCGTATGCCCCAATAGCTACAAGCAAGGACTGTTTTGCTTTTTCGGCATCGGAAACTGCTTTCTTGCGGTCAGCGCCCTCGGGGTAAAGGTCGATTACGCCTAAACGCGTAATGACTTTGGTTGTTTTTTCATACACGCGGTCGCGCTCTTCCCAAACCTCATAGAGCAGTTCGTCCGCGCGATTCTCATAGGGATTGAATGGCTTTTTCTTCTTACCGAACATTTTTCTTTTTCTCCTTTTCTTGCTTATTCCACATTCTATCGAAGAACGCATTTGCGAGGACACGCTTGTAAAGGTTGTCAGGCATGGGGCGCTCGCCGTGCTTATTTCTCCATATCGCGGTGATTTTATCAATATCCGCGATATAGGCTGTAATGAGTGTGCCGTCCTTAGCACTACGAATAAGCAGAATACCGGTCGTAGTGATAGTGTAGAGAACATCGTCCTCAATGCTGTCGATATACGGTTCGCCGATTCCTACATTATCGTAGATGAAGAGCAGGCGGTCAATGCGGTCTTGCGTGGCGTGTTTTGACATTTTGATAAGCATTTGTTTTACCTCTTTCTTTTCCTCTTGGATTGATTATATTATACCATATGGGGAGGGGCTTGTCAAGCCCCTTTAATATAATTGTTCCCCATCGTGGTAGCGCTCATATTCCGCTTCAAGGAAGTCGAGAATAGTTTCAAAGTCGTCTGCGTCCGCGGGGTCTGCAAAGGTCTTTTCAAGAACTTCGTTAGTGTGTCTATTGTAAACTCGAACCATATCCATTTTACTTACCTCTTTCTTGATTGTATATGTATTATATCATGCGAAAGGGCTTTTGTCAAGCCCTTTTTATCAGAAATGATAATCTCTGATGATGGCGTCGAACTTGGGAGCATATACGTTTTCCCACTGTTCTTCAAGTGTCTGGTCATTCGTGCGATATAATTCCCACTGAACCGCGCCATAAGCGTTGTGCTTGAAAAGCTCGGCGTCGCTGGGCATCTGCTCGGCATAGAGAAGCTGGGTCTTGATAAAAGAGTGAATGTTGTAGTTAGTCATTTTATTTACCTCATCTTTCTGTTCCCTTGGAACAATTATAGTATAACAAATGCTTAGGCATTTGTCTATTGACGGATCGCACAAAATTGGGAAAAATAATTTGTGCAAATTTTCGCAACTTTTTGCTTGACAAATTGCTGGCCCTGTGATATAATGGAAATTCCGGGCGCGTGGGCCGTGCGCGCCCGGCCGAACGACTATTGTTAAAATTTTAACAAAAATGAAATAGAAAGGGCGCGGTAATTATCGGCTACCGCGCAAACCATAGTATGAAAAATTTGTTTACTACTTCAAGAGGCTTACCATTTCCTCTTGACATGATTATAATACCACAACGGGGCGAGTTTGTCAATAGTTTTTTGAAAAAAATTTTCAGGCGAGATAATTAAATCTCGCCTGAAAATTACACGTCCCACATGGCTTCCGCAATCCAAAAGTATTCATAGCGGAGTTTGGACTGAATCGCAAACAAAGCGTCCGCAATTTCTCCGCCGTCTCTGCGGTCTTCCTCGTCTGAAAGCATCTGACTTTCTTTCGCAATTCTTTGAGCTAACTTTTCAATGGCATCTGCTTGTTCTCTCAAAGCCTGCGGGATAGGTTTTTCATTCATTATTTGTTCCCCCTTTTCACATTTAACGCATTGAGCGTGTGTTCCGCACTTTCCATCACAATAAGGACATTCCATTTTAGCTCCCCTTTCTCAACTCTTTTTTGAGTTCTTCCCATTCACCCGGATAAAGTTCAATGTTAGTGTTATCAATACACTTTCCAATGAATTCAATCTGCTCCTCAGTAAATTTCATTTTCTTGTTTCCCTTTCCTTTGATACATTAAGTATAGCAGAAAAAGGGCTTTTTGTCAAGCCCTTTTTCTTATTTTTTTCAACTTTCTTTTCTAACGGAGTAGTAGCCCCTTTTTCCTTTTCCGGGCTTGTAAATCAACTTTCTATCAGTCCAGCAAAGCTGACTACAATACCATGAAACGGTGGAGCAAGAATATTCCTTGCCGGTCTCACGGTAAAGAATAAACTGAATTTCCGTGGGGCGCAGGGGTTTTTCTGCCTTTGAGAGGACATCGAGCATCATGTTTTTCATCATGGTGTTGCGGATTTCCTGCTTCCGTCTCCGCTCTTCCTGGGCTTCCTCGAATTTCTGGCAAGCCCGTTCCGCCTGAAACGTGTCCATTCCGGTAAAAGTGCCATTATCAAGGCATTTTCTCAAAAGGCTATAAGTTTCAAAGTCCATCATGTTAGTATTTCCCTTTCCTTTATTGTGCTTTTATTATATCATCTACTTCTGGATTGGTCAAGGGCTTTTTGGAAAAAGAGGGAAAAATTTTCCCTCTTTTACCTTACCACTCTACGGTAAGAATGCCGTTTGAATAAGAAGTCGTATAGCCATAATTCCGCAAAAGATTTTTCAAGGCTTCTTTTACGGCTTCATCTTCAATGGAAACGAGACAGCGAGACAGATAATTTTCGCCCTTTTTTGCGTGGTCTTCAATATCTTTCATCAGATTTTCTTCGAGATAGGCACGGGCTGTAGCAGTATCTTTTGCGCGCTTGGTATTGCGAGTTTCCTTGGCGATAGTTGCCATTTCGTGAGCATATTTAATTTCCATTTTGTTTTCTCCCTTTCCTTTGATGCTTTTATTATAGCATATAGGGCTTGTTTTGTCAAGCCCTATATGCAATTTCTTTTAGCAATAGGCGAGATTCCCGCGCGCCCAGCCATATACGCTGATTTGATTGCACGCCTTGCCAATTTCAAGCGCCTGCTTCTTGGTCTGCACTCTCTTGGACTTGTCAACATAATAGATGCCGTTTGCAAGCCACACACCGCAGTTTCCGCCGAAGTCCTTAACCGCGTTAATAGCTTCGCGGGCGGTCTTGCACTCTACGCCATCGGTAGCGACCTGCCAGCCGGACTTGTAGTTGACTTTCTTGCCATATTTGAGAGTCATGCCGTCGTTTTCAGCGAGCTTGCGAATAGAACGAATGTTAATCATGTTGTTATCCCTTTCCGGTTTGGTAGGTTTTCCTTCCCTTACTGTGATTATAGTATAGCACCGATTCAGGATTCTGTCTATTGACACTTTACACAAAGATTTGCCTCAAAAATTTGTGCAATCCGCCTATTGACAAAAACACGGCGCGCCAGGTCCGTTCGCGCGCCGGCCGATTATACCACAAAGTTTTGAAATTGTCAATAGGCAAAATATACAAAAAAATCTCCCCATTTTTGGGGAGATTTTTAATTCAAAAAATTTAATTTTAACCATCAACGTAAATGATAAGAACATCATCTTTGGCTTTCAAACCGCTAACCGGCAATCCCAGCACCCATTCTTCACTTGCCCCCAAAGCATCGCCGTTCAAAGTCATGCGACCTTTGCGGTCTTTGAGATAGCGACCGCAAGTGTTTTCATTTATCACTTCGATGCCGTTCCCCTCATAGAACATCAGCGCGCCTTTTACCAGACCAATCACATTTTTAACCATGCCCAAAGTCATTTTTGTCAGCCTCTTTCGTTTTAATGTTGTTCCCCTTGGAACGATTATAGTATAGTATAAACTATAACAAAAGTCAATAGGTAAAATGACAAAAAGAATCGGCAGGATTTTGTGTATCCTGCCGATTCTTTTAATCTTCCCAACTCTCAATGACTTCACCGGTCATTGCATCGATAATGTCAACCGAGAGAACGTTGTCTGCGTCCATAAACTTCTGTCCGAGGGCGTATGCGTTTTCCTGTCCCGCGACAGACACTTCATAGCGATAGCGGTTGTTATCATCAGCCTTGTAGTTGTAGTAGTTGACAGAAACAATAAATAACATTTGGTTTATCCCCTTTCTTTTTATACTCTTATTATACCATAGTTTCGGGATTTGTCAATAGGTTTTTTGAAAAAAGTTTGAAAAAAAATAAGGGCGTTTCCGCCCTTATTATTCATAAACGATAATGTTGTTGCCTTGCTTTTCCACGCGAGCATCTTCACAAAAGTGATAAGTAAAATCCGCGTAAAGATGTTTGAGAAATTCGCGTCTCCATTCGCGGGACTTCGGCTCTAATTCAAAGAGAATGTAAAGCGTTTCCTCTAATCGGTCAAGGAAATTTTCAGTGTCCGCAACATTGAACTTGCCCGCGAGTTTCGGCGTGGGATTATAAATGCTAATAGTGAGAATGTTGTAAGTTGTCATTGTTTTTATCCCCTTCCTTTATTGTATCTACATTATACCATCTACTTTTGGATTTGTCAAGAGTTTTTTATAAAAAAATAAGGGCTTTTTCAGCCCTTATTCTTAGCACTTGACCCACGTGTTGACTAACTTCCGCTCAATAGTCGCGGGCTTCGTCAGGGTCTTCGCATACGCCTGCGCTTCTTTCTTAGTCTTGAAGTAGGTCGGCAGGTAGTAGCCAAGGCGAGCGCTGTAATTATCTTCGGTGTAAACTCTGTATTTCATCTTTTGTGTTCCCCTTTCCTTTACTGTAATTATAATACCATAGACCGCAAAGAATGTCAAGTGTTTTTTTCAAAAAAAAGAGAAGTTTTTCAACTTCTCTTTCTGCGATGAATCGCTCTTTTTACGCGGTGCTCCACGTATTCGATGAGCGCACCCGCGCCGATAACACCAACATAGATAGCGAGAAGAACAAGACCATCGTGAGTAGACATTTGATTTACCTCTTTCTTTCTTTTGATGTATTCATTATACCAAACAAAGGGGCTTTTGTCAAGCCCCTTTTTTATTTTTTTACAGTTCTTTTCCAACCTTGACAATTACAATTTTCTCCGGCAAGACTTCAATGTCCTTAATGCCCGCTTCATTGACTTCCTTGTTTGTGCAAGTCCACCCAAGCTCATCTAATGCGTCCCATTCATCGTTCCCGCTGGGAGTCCAAGTGTTGAATCCGTCATCAATCATCACGTCATAGCCCTTGCTGTAAGTCTCCATAATCTGTTCGATAATCATTTGTTGTATTCCCCTTTCCTTTGATGATACTATTATAGCATTTCGGGATAGAAATGTCAAGCGGTTTTTGGCAAAAAATGGAAAAAATTTTGCTTTAACGCTTTACTGTGGTAAAGTTCGGGCTGGGACGCCCTACACGCGCACCACGGCGCAAGAGAAAGAGCGGGAAGCCCACTCCCGCCCTTAATACATTTCGCTACTGGGTTCAACTGTGAAATACTCGACATTCCGCAAGTCGAGCTTGCCATAGAACTTATCATTATACATTGTAGCACCTGTCGCGAGTAAGTCGTTCATCTTACCTGCAATCTCCATAGCGCGCTGTTCTTCGAACGCCTGCTGGAAGAGATAGCCCTGACCGCCCTTAGTGTAATAAACAATGCCGTAAATCATTTTTCATTCCCCTTTCCTTTTGTGATTATAGAATACCACATTCTAACTGATTTGTCAAGACCTTTTTGCGAAAAATCTTTGTTAATTTTTTAACAATCTACGCCGTTAGAAAGGGAGCATTACTGCTCCCTTAATCTGCGTAAAGACTTATCAATTCGTTTATCTTGTCAATTGCTTCATCAATGTCATCGAGGTAGTTGTCTGCCAACATACTTGCATGGCTGGCTTCCTCGTAGTCATCATACGCGTCGCTGAGTTCCTGTGTGCCAAACTTGCCTGCCTCTTCGAGCGCGTCTACCTCATGCCATGCCCTTGACATCTCCCCACGCTTAATCTGGCAGTCGCGGAACGCCTGCTTGCTTTCGTTCATTAAACGTTCCTTTTCTGCTTTGAGAGTGTTGTAAAAATCCGGATTAGTCATTTGAGTATTCCCCTTTCTTATTGTATCTACATTGTAGCACATTACCACGCATTTGTCAAGAGTTTTTTTACTCTTCTCTGCTTGTTAATTTTTTAACAATCTTCGCCGATCCGCAAGAAAGAGAGAGACTTAATAAGCCTCTCTCCATACCTTGATGATTGTATCATCTTCCACAGTATCAGTGTCATTGTCGTTAATCCACAAGAGCAAGAAGTCGTTGTCATCAATGTTGAGCGCTTCCACGTCCCACAGATTGCCCTGCTCGTCAATGAGTGTCAGGGTATCGCCCTCACGTGCGTAGACCTCTGCGCCGACGAAACGAATGCTTCCGCGTTCCGTGCCTGCACCGCACCAATTCTCAATGACCGAGAGGTCGTAGGACTGGGGCGCTTCCTCGCAGGCTTCCGCGGTTGTGTTGTCGTGGAATGGGCCGAAGAAAGACACGGAGAGAATGATGGCAAGAGCGAGAGTGATGATTCGAGAAATGTTCTTCATTTTGATTTACCTCTTTCTTTTTGATGATACAAGTATAGCACATGGCTATTGGATTGTCAATAGTCATTTTGCACAAATGTGATGGCGTGGTTTCGGGTATTTTGACTATTGTGCGCTTTGACGAAGTTTTGGCGAAAAAATTGTGCAAACTGCTGATTTTTATAAAACTCGGCTCGCCACTACCGCCAGCGAGCCGAGCAACGTTTACCGGGGTGTTTGTGCGGGATGGGGTTGTGCGATCTGCGAGAGAGCGAGAGTAAGGCTGATATACTCTCAGAGAATAAGCGAGTTAGAACCTTATGGATGGGGGGTGTATTTCGGGAAAAAATTTTTTTTGATTTGTGTTTTTTCTTTTGCGTGGTCAAAACGCAATCTAAATCAATTTTCAATTTCAAATTACGAAGAATAATTTAAATTTACTATAATCAATTTTCAATTTCAGAATACGGGAAAAATAACAAATCAATTTTCAACTTTAAATTACGAATTAATTACGATTTCTTTTTTCTACCTCTTTTGGGCTTCTCTCCCCACATAAGAGTGTATAATCCAGAAGTAGCAGAATAAGTGGCTTTCTGCTGATACTTTTTAGCAACTGCCTTCAAGGGACTGAGTGGTTTCCGCATTTAATTTTTCCTCCATATATTTGATTAATTTATCTTTATATTTACAACTATCAATATATCTATTAATAGTATCTATATCATATTTTTCCATTAAGTGTTCTAATACATATTTGTATTTGTTTAATTGATATTCTTCTTGTTCTTTTTTAGTACTTAATTGAGCCTTTTCCGCGTCTGATAAAGGTTTATAAGTAATTGTTCTTGACCCATTATCCTTTTGTTCAATACGTATTGTTTTAAATAATTTCCAATCTCTTACAAAAGGGTCTTTATCTCTTGTTGCGTTAAAATATTCTTGTTCTAATCTAAATATTACCGCATCTATCCCTTTTATTTCAAAAGGCTGGTTCCGCCTCATCTTCAATATCCTCCCATTCAAATGTTCCATCATCTAATTCATATACAAATGCTTGTTTATAAAATGATGAAACAATTCCATCATTTGCAATTCCTTTTGGACTATTTTTCGCGTCATGAAAACAATTATAAACAATTAGTCCTTGCGTTTCATATCGCGAAAAATCTACTGCCCTTCCCTCAAAATCATAATTATAAAATATGTTTAACAATAGCATACACTCATATTGCGCGATTGGCCATTTATTTAATTCTTTTTGCTAATTTGCCATTTTTTGGTATAATACCCAAAAAGCTTTTCTATATAACCATAAAAAAAGGAGTGATGCTACTAATGCACAACTCAATAATACAATAAAAATAATTTCCATAAATACTCCTTTTCTTTTTTCTTATAATAATGATAAAATAAAAATAAAGAAATGTCAAGTCGTAGCGCGTGCTTGGGCAAAAGTTATTTGTTTTGTTAAAAAAATTTTTAAATATAAAAAGAAAAAATTTTAAATGAAACTTGACAGAAAAAATTTTTTCGAGTATAATATAAATATAGACTGGAGGTAAAAAATGATAAAACTTGATTATTCTTTACAAACTCCAGAAGAAAGAAATCAATTAGTCGAACAAATTTTGGCTGATAATCCAGATCCGCCTGAAAAGTATTTAGAAATTTTAGCAGACTATTTGGTTCTTTGTATGGAGAAACAAGAAAAAAAGGAGAAAAAATTATTAACTGACAACCGCATGGCAACAGTTAATAAGCGTGAGACTTCTTTTGAAGGTCTTGTTTCCCAACTCGAAAATGGCGAAGATGGAATTTATAATTTAATTACAGATAATAGAAATACAATATTTCAACCACATATTACAATTACAAAAAAAGATTTAGAAGAGATACCAAGTTTAAATTAGTTAAGAGAAGCCATTAATGTTTGGGAGGCTAAATTAAAAGTAACAGAAGGTAAAGATGCTTTTGTTATTAAAAAGGCTCTTATTGAAATGCGTAAAGATTAGTATGTTATGAAAAATGCTTATCGTCGTCCAATAGTGCCTACAAAATTAACCAGATCAAAGTCTTATATTCCATTAGATGATAAAACATTTATTTTTGATGATGATGGTTTTCCCATTCCTGATGGAATTAGTTTATTAAGACCTGAAATATGTTCTGCGGTTTTATGTAATTATTCCCGATTAAAACAAGATAGTTGGGGCGAATACGATAAAGATTTATGGTATTTAATGGAGGATTTTGATAAGCTTTGTGATAAAGCTTTAGCTAATTATCCTCTTTATGATAGAATCGTTGAATATAAAATTGATGGTTTACAAAATATTGACATTCAAGAGAAAATACAAATGGAATTTGGTATTAAGCACAGCCTTGAATATATTTCAAGTTTATGGCGTAATAAAATTCCAAAATTAATTGCTTCGACTGCGGAAGATGAATATTTAGATAATTATTATTTAAATGTTGAAAAAGGTAAATATAAAAAATGTAGTCGTTGTGGTAAAATAAAATTAGCTCATAATAAATATTTTAGTAAAAATAAAACAAGTAAAGATGGCTTTTATAGTATTTGTAAAAGTTGTCGAAATTCTAAGGCCAAAAAATCTTAATATTGTCCTTTTGTTTATAATAAATAGTTGAAAGGAGAATATTTTATTTATGGCTGAAACATATTATTGCGAAAAATGTAATCGTACAATGAATGGCACGGAATTCTATTCATCTAATAATTTAGAAAAATATCCTAATGATGGTAAATTTCCTGTGTGCAAAAAATGTATGACAATGCACGTCGATAATTGGAATCCAGATACTTATTTATGGATTTTACAAGAAGCGGATGTTCCTTATGTTCCAGATGAATGGAATAAATTAATGGAAAAGTATGGGCGCGATCCGCAGTCTATGACCGGTATGACGATTCTTGGACGTTATTTGTCAAAAATGAAACTCAAATAGTTTAAAGATTATCGCTGGAAAGATACAGAATTTTTATAGTAGATGGCGAATAATAAATTAGAGCAAACTATGAAACGTCAAGGGTATGATGCTCAATAGATTGCAACCGCTATTGAAAAAAGTTCTATTGCTATTCCAGAAGGAGAACTAAAAGAGCCGGTTTATGCTCCACCACCTAATGCCCCTACGGAAGATTATTTCGCACAATAGAGTGGTGAAGTGGAACAAGAATTAGACTTAACTGATGAAGACCGCACTTATTTAAGACTTAAATGGGGCAAGACTTATAAACCTGAAGAATGGGTTAAACTTGAACAGTTGTATGAAGAAATGATGGCTTCTTATGATATTCAAGGCGCCGGACATAAAGATACGCTAAAATTAATATGTAAGACATCTTTAAAGGCAAATCAATTGATCGATATTGGTGATATTGAAGGTTTCCAAAAGATGAGCAAAGTATACGATAGCTTGATGAAGTCTGGTAAATTTACCGCTGCTCAAAACAAAGCAGAATCAGGTGAATTTGTTGATTCAATTGGCGAATTAATTGAATTATGTGAAAAAGAAGGATATATTGAAAGATATTATGTTGAATAGCCACATGATAAAGTGGATTTAACTATTCAAGATATGCAACGTTATACTCGCACTCTTATTGAAGATGAAACTAATATTAGCACAATGGTAGAAAAGGCTTTACGCGAAAATGCTAAAGAAGATGAAGAGAAAGCAAAGAACGCGGAAAGCGATATCGTTGATGATGCTGATTTAAGTATTGAAGAACTTGAAAAAACTATTAAAGATAGTGATTACGCGGATTTTGAGGAATTTAAGGAATAGGAATCTGCGCAAGATAATGAGTTCTTATAGGGTTTGGATAAATAATGGCATTACAAGATTTACTGTAGTTAAGTGATAGCCGTAGAAAAATAGGGTTATCACCGGAGCGAGTAGAAGCGGTAATGCCCACTATCCGCAAATACGTTGCTTTTTGGAGAGAATATCCTGATTTATTTGTAGATTTTATGGTGCGAGGAAGACGCACTGAAATAAAAGATGGAGAATTTAATTTTTATTTTTATTAGAGAGTATTTCTCCGTTCTGTTATGCGTTATTAGTATGTTTACGCGGTTTTCCCTCGTGCTTATTCTAAATCATTCTTGTCTGTTATGGCATTAATGATTAGATGTATTTTATATCCTGGTGCGCATTTGTTCGTTACTTCTGGAGGTAAAGAGCAAGGTGCTAGTATTCTTCATGATAAAGTTCAAGAAATATGTGAACTTATTCCAAGCTTTAACCGAGAAATTGATTGGAGCCGAGGAAAAACTCTTGAAGGAAAAGATAAAGTTAGATATGTGTTTAAAAATGGTTCAGTTTTGGATAACCTCGCAGCCCGTGAAAGTACTCGTGGTCAGCGTCGTCATGGTGGACTAATGGAAGAGTGCGTTGGTATTGATGATGCCATTCTTCGTGAAGTTATTATTCCTGTTATGGCAATTTCTCGTAGAGCTAAAGATGGCACTACCAATGAACAAGAGCCATTAAACAAATCACAAATCTATATTACTACTGCTGGTTATAAGGGCACATTTCCTTATGATAGACTTATTGGTTTCTTAGTTCGTATGGTAACTTAGCCTGATCGTTGTATGGTATTAGGCGGAACATGGCGAACTCCTGTTGCAGTAGGATTACAAAGTAAAACATTTATTACTGACCAAAAGAATGAAGGAACTTATAATGAAGCTTCATTCGAACGTGAATATGAGTCTAAGTGGTCAGGAACTGTTGAGGATGCTTTCTTTAATGGAGAGCATTTTGATAGAAATAGAAAATTGTTATAGCCTGAATATGAAGCTTCTGGACGAGCGGGTGCGCAAGCTTATTATGTGCTTTCTGTAGATGTAGGTCGTAAAGGATGCGATTCAGTAGTTTGTGTATTTAAAGTAACACCACAAGCTCAAGGTCCAGCTATTAAATCATTAGTAAATATGTATACTATGTCAGATGATCATTTTGAAGATTAGGCTATTAAATTAAAGAAATTATTTTATAAATATAAAGCTAAAACTTTGGTTATAGACGGTAATGGTTTAGGTATTGGACTTTTAGATTATATGGTAAAATCTCAAAATGATGAAGATGGTGAATTTTTACCTGATTTCGGTGTTGAGAATGATGATGATGGATATTATAAAAAATATCGCACACCAAATACTCAATTTGATGCTATGTATGTTATTAAAGCAAATGCTCCAATAAATACTGAATGTCATGCTAATGCTTAGACTCAATTACAGGCGGGTAAAGTAAAATTCTTAATAGATGAGAGAACAGCTAAAGAAAAATTATTAGCTACTCAAAAAGGTTCAAAAATGACTCCTGAACAAAGGGCAGATTATTTAAAACCATTTACTTTAACCTCCATATTAAAAGAAGAAATGATGAATTTACGCGAAGAAAATGAAGGTATTAATATTATCCTAAAACAGGCGAATCGCGGAATTCGTAAAGATAAATTTTCGGCTTTTGAATATGGATTATATTATTTAAAACTTGAAGAAGATAAAAAGAAAAAACGTAAAAAGTTTAATGCGGCTGATTGGTGCTTTTTAAATTAAGGAGGGTAGAAAATGCGTGCTTCAAGAGGAGAAATTAAAATTGAAGAAATCTTAGAAGAAGCAGGACTACCTTTTAAAATGGAATATATTTTTCCAGATTTAAAAAGCCCAAGCGGGCGTCCGCTTCGTTTTGATTTTGTTATATTTGATGATGATGGAAAAATTGATTTTATTATTGAGTATTAGGGAAAATAGCATTATGAAGCCAGTTCTAAATTTGGCGGAAAACGCGGTTTATACCAATAGCAATATAATGATAATCAAAAAAGACGTTTTTGCGCTTTACATGATTTTAGATTAATAGAGATTCCATATACCGACGAAAACCTTATTTCTTATGATTATATAATGAAATTAGCAGGTTATTAAAGGAGGTGGAACTTTGGATACGCAAGATCGTAATGATTAGATTCATGCTAAAGGTTTTGATATTTATAATGGTCGTTATGAATATAATTATAATGACACTATGGATTATGCCAATAGAAAAATAAAAGTTGGCACAAAAACTTTAGATGATGCTATTTTAAAACTTGGTGATTATAGTAAGATTAGATACCCAGGTCAAACTCGTATTATCACGAAACCTGATGTGCTTCGCGCGCTCGCAGAAAGAGATCTAAATGCTTTGCGATACATTTCTAATTTTTATTATGATATAAGCGGTGTATATCAACGAGTTTGTAATTATGTTGCTTTTTTATACCGCTATGATTGGTATATTGCAGCCGAAACTTATGATGATAATGTAAAAGAAGAAAAAGTTTTAAAAGATTTTTATAGAATGTTGAATTATTTTGATAATAGTTATATTAAAAAGATTTGCGGAGATATTGCTTTACAAGTCGTTAAAAATGGATGCTATTATGGATATATAGTTCCTTCAGAGAAAAATCTAATTTTACAAGAATTGCCAGTTAGATATTGTAGAACACGTTATAGTGTAAATAATACCCCAGTTGTTGAATTTGATATGCGATTTTTTGATACTTTTAGAGATATGAATTATCGCTTAAAAGTATTAAAATTATTCCCAGAAGAATTTGCCAAAGGTTATGTTTTATATAAGCAAGGAAAACTTGCTTTAGATGATGCGGTCGGATGCTAGCACTTTGGTAGTTGGTATGTTCTTGAACCAGAAAATTGTATTAAATTTAATATTAATAATAGTGATGTTCCTATTTTTGTAAATTCCATTCCTACTATTATGGATTTAGATGCAGCGCAAGACCTTGACCGCAAGAAACAAATGTAGAAGTTGCTTAAAATTTTAGTCCAAAAGCTCCCAATGGATAAAAATGGTGATTTGATATTTGATGTTGATGAAGCTAGAGATATCCATAATAATGCCGTTTAGATGTTATAGAGGGCTATTGGAGTAGATGTTTTAACTACATTTACTGATGTAGATTCTATTGATATGTCTGATAAGAATACTACTACGACGACAGATGATTTAGCTAAAGTTGAACGTAGTGTTTATAATTCATTAGGTATTTCATAGAATTTATTTAATACTGATGGTAATATGGCTTTAGAAAAATCAGTATTAAATGATGAATCTACAATAAGAAGTTTAATTTTATAGTTTAATATATTCTTTAATAGAATTATTGAAAAAAAGAGTAGTAATAAGAAATATAATTTTAGATTTTATTTATTAGAAACTACTCAAAATAATTATCAAACACTTTCTAAAATGTATAAAGAACAAGCGCAAATGGGACAATCAAAACTATTGTCTTAGATTGCTCTTGGACATTCGTAGAGTTTTATTCTTAATGCAGCTCATTTTGAAAATGAGATTTTACATTTAAGTGAAATTATGATTCCTCCTCTTATGAGTTCTACTATGGGTAGTGAAGATATTTTGGGTTTAAAAGGTTCATCATCTAATAATAAAACTCAAAATAATTCAGGAAGTTCAGGTTCTGGAACTGCTAAAGCTTCTAATGGCGAGGCAGGACGTCCAGAAAAACCTGATGATTAGAAAAGTGAAAAAACTATTCAAAATAAAGAAGCAATGAAATAAGGAGGATTTATGAAACATACAAGTATTAAATTAAATACACCTTGTGAGTTTATAAATATAACTCCTGTAAATCCTTTAATTTCTAAATGTCAAATTAAGGTTTGTTATGTAGATGATAAACCTAATCGTAATAAAAGCGTAATTACTAAAGATGTAGCGACTGAGATGGCTAATAGCCTTCCTGGCAGTCCTATTGTTGGCTTTTTTAATGAGAATGCTGAAGATTTTGAAGAACATAATAGGATAATTGAATTATCTAACGGCGAATTTAGAATGAGAGATAATACTCGCCCTTATGGTTTCGTTGATCTTGGAGCTAAAGTTTGGTTTTAGAAATTTTTGGATGATGGTGTTGCTGAACGTGAGTATTTAATGACTGAAGGTTATTTGTGGACTGGTTAGTATCCTGAATGTAAACGTGTAGTTAATAAAGGGAATAATCATTCTATGGAGCTTGATGAAAAAACATTAAATGCTACGTGGGCAAAAGATAGTAATGGAAAGCCTTAGTTTTTTATTATAAATAAGGCAATTATTTCTAAACTTTGTATTTTGGGAGAAGAAAATGAACCTTGTTTCGAAGGCTCCCAAATCAATGTGAATTTTTCATTCGATGATGGTTTTAAGAACACTTTGTTCTCCATGATGAATGAACTCAAAGAATTTATGAAAGAAGGAGGACCCAAAGTGTTTACACAATATGCTGTTGAAATTGGCGATAGTTTGTGGAATTCTCTCTGGTCTTATGTTGAGACTAAATATCCTGGCGAGCCTAGTAGTTATTGTTCTATTTATCGCATTGAAGGCGTTTATGAAGATGCTGGACAAAAGTTTGCCATTCTTCAAAATAGACAAGACCAAAAATATTATCGCATGGACTTTTCTCTTACCGATGTAGAAGGCTTTGTTCCTTCTGACGCTTTAACTGAAGTAACTAAGTCTTATACTCCGGCAACAGAGCCTCAGTTTGCTCTTGCTGATATTGAAGCTTTTGAGACTGATTATGCTTCAAAGAAAAAGGCTGAGGAAGAGGACAAAAATAATAAATCTAACGGCCAAAACCCTGATAATAAATCAGAGGGCAATGATAATAAAAAGAACCCTGATAATGGGGAACCCTCTAATAAGTCTGATAAAGGCGACAATGGCGAGAATGATGATGATAAAAAGAAAAAGAAAAATTATTCTCTTGAGGACGTTGTTGAATATACTGAACTTAAAGCTCAGTATGATGAATTACAGACTAAATTCGCGGCTCTTGAAACTGAAAATAATAGCTTGAAAGAGCAAATTGCTCCACTTGCTGAATTTAAAAATGCTGCTGAAAAGAAAGATAAAGAAGATATGATTGCTAAATTCTATATGCTTTCTGATGAAGATAAAGCTGATGTTGTTGAAAATATTGATAAATATTCTCTTGATGATATTGAAGCTAAATTATCTGTTATTTGTGTTCGCAACAAGGTGAGTTTCGACCTTGACGAAAATAATAAGCCCAATGGTGCTACTACTTTTAATTTGAACAATAATGGTTCAGAAGATGATGATATGCCCGCTTGGGTGAAGGCGGCTTTTGCTACCGCCAACAAAAATTAATAAGGAGGACATACTAAATGTTTAAAGACTTTTTGAATAAGAATCTTCCTATTAAGTCTCAGGCAAAGTATGTTGAGTTTGGTTACGGTCAGGTCGAGCCTAATCACCTTTCCGCACAAAGAAATGCTCAAATTTATGCTCAACTTCCCGCCAATAAAGACATTGAGATTCTTGAAAACGGTCAGTTTGTAAAGTATGACTATGCTGCTAATGGTAATGGCATTGGCGAAGTCAACTTCACTGGCGAAGGTGAATGGATGCTCGTTTATAACGAGATTAAGCTTTATCGTGATCATTATGATGGCAGTAAACAGTGGGATTGCGAATTTGCTATGATTAAAGATGACTATCAGGCTCGTGTTTATAGCCCTTATGATTGGGAGCATACCGAGGTTGAATATGGTGGTCGTTTCTGGAATGGCGTTGATGAAAAGGGTCAAACCTATAAGTTAATCAATCAGACCGTTTCCGCAGATCAAGGTTTAAAGACTGTTACTATTGCTGGTCGTGTTTATGATGTTGATGAAACCGGCAAGTTTACTTATGATGGTAATGAATATACTCTTGATAGTAATCATCAGGTTGCTAATGTTCCTGTAAAGTATTACTATGATAAGCTTCTTACTGATGTTCCTGATATGTATGAAATGAATTGGACTAATGATCCATATCATAAGTTAGGTATCTATCATGAGAAGTTCATGGAATCTGGTACTTCTATGGTTCCTCGTGTATTTAAGACCATGATTGGTGATCTTTATACCACCAATATGATTAATGAAGAAACTCTTGCTGTTGGAGATAAGCTTTCTCCTTCTGCTGCTACAAAGGGTATTCTTAGCAAAACTGGCGACGATTCAATGACCTGGTAGGTTGTTAAGGTTTATACTATGCCTGATGGTCAAAAGGGCGTCAAGGTAATGCGTATTAAGTAAGAAAGGAGAAAAGGATAATGTTAGATAAAAATAATTTAATTGCTCTTATGAAGCAAGTTGCTAAGGCTGATCCTTCTGCTCCTGTTGCTTATAGTTATGAGGGAAAAAATCTTAGTTATGAAGCCTTAAATGAAACTCTTCGTAATGAAATGAATGAGTTGGCTGGTACTTACGCTCTTTATCGTGAAAATAAGAATCTTATTTTCTCTATGATCGAGCAAACTCTTGATGAGGTTCTTCCTAAGAAAGTTATTCAGCAATATGATCAGTTTGCTGAGGTTAAGACTTTCGCTCAGGGTGATAAGCCCATCTTCCGTCGTCCTCTTAATAACCGCGCTCGTGCTAAGCAGTTTGTAACTCGCGTTGGTCTTGCTGGTATTTATGAAGTCTTCAAGCTCGGACCTAAAGAGAATGAAGCCTTCGAGGTACGTACTAGCGCTATCGGCGGAGCTGCTCAGATTGGCTTCGAAGAGTTCCTTGATGGCCGTGTTGATTTCGGTGAAGTAACCAAGATCATCATGGATGGTATGGATGAACTTATTTATAAAGAAGTTGCTGCTGCTCTTAGGTCTTCTATCAATCAGCTTCCTCCTGCTAACCGCGTTGCGGCTGCCGGATTTGATGAAGCTGCTATGGATCGTTTGATCACTATTGCTTCTGCTTATGGTACTCCTACTATTTATTGTACTTATGAGTTCGCTGTTAAGATGATTCCTCATGAGGCTTGGAGATACACTGAAGCTATGAAGAACGAGCTTTGGAATAATGGTCGTCTTGCTACTTATAAGGGCACTAAGGTTATTATTCTTGAGCAGGGCTTTGAAGATGAAACCAATACTCGTAAAGTTATTGATCCTGGTTATGCTTGGGTTATTCCTACGGGCGCTGATGGTAAGCCTGTAAAGATTGCTTTCGAAGGCGGCACTATTGTTGATGAGTTCAATAATTATGACCGTTCTCGTGAGATTCAGGTTTACAAGAAGGTCGGCGTAGTTTGTATGCTTGCTAATAACATCTGTGCTTATGTTGATACTTCACTTCTCGGTCAGATGTATACTTGGAATTATGATGGAGTCACCGGTAAGGTTGTCACTTATGATGGCCGTCTTGATGGCAAGGTCTAATTTAATATAAATTATTCCATGGGGAGAAGGGATTAAACTCCCTCTCCCCATATTTTTGTTTTATGAGTAAAAGGAGAAATTGAATAATGATTAATAATGAAGATATTTATAATGTAAAAAATAGAAGCACTAGTGTAGTTGTTTATACTATTCCTGATACTAATTTGCGCCGTGAGTTTGCGCCCGGCGAGACTAAGCGCATTCCATTTGGTGAGTTAGAGAAATTAACTTATCAGGCAGGCGGCCGCGAATTAATTGCTAATTTTTTACAGATTTTAGAGCCAGAAGTAACTCATACTCTTAACGTTCATACTGAACCTGAATATAATATGTCAGAGCAACAAGTTGCTGATTTAATTCTTAATGGCTCATTAGATGCTTTCTTAGATGCTCTTGATTTTGCTCCTATTGGAATTATTGACTTAATCAAGAATTTGTCTGTTAGCCTTCCTATTACTGATATTAATAAGCGTAGAGCTTTGAAGGAAAAAACTGGGTTTGATGTTGATAAGGCTATTGCTAATGATATCGCTAGTAAAGAAGAAGATACTATTGTAGAGAAAGAACCCGCAGCTAAGCGCCGTGTAGTAAGAGAAGAACCTACTATTCAAGGTCGTCGCACAAGTGGTTCTGGATATAAAGTAATTAATAAAACCGAGGAAACTTCCTCCAAGAAATAATTTATAGGAGGGCGATTAAGTGGGAACATTATTCTCAACTGTTTATAATCGCTTTCTAAACAAGGTTACTGATGATATGTATCTGGAATTAACTCCCGAAGATACTTTAAGAGATTTATAGAATCTTATAATAGATGCTATTCCTGGATTTGAATTTCCGCGAAAAAATCTTTTAGATTATAACTTAGATGTTGCTACTATTAATGAATCTGATGCTATGCCTGATGATTTCATTGTAGGAACAGTATGGGGAGAACTTCCAGAACCGGGTGAAGAACCTCAAGTTTTAGTTGATAGATCCAGTTTTAATTGTGATCTAACTGAAGAAGAAATTAATATTCTAGCTATTTTAATGATGTGCGGTTGGGTGCAAAGACAAGTCACTTCAATTGAGAATACTCGAATGAAATATAGTGGCTCTGACCTTAAATTTACTTCTTAGGCAAATCATTTATCAAAGCTGTTAAGCTCACTAAGTGAATGTCAAAGACAATCTCACCATATGTAGCGTTTATATAAACGCAGACGTCTAAATGACAAAGGTGAATATGAATCTAATTGGGATGTGTTTAAAAGTCGATATGATTACTAAATATAATTTTGATATTCCAATAGAGAGTATAAAAGTAAATTGTTTGCGCTTAACCAATCAATTATGGAAATTAATTCCAATGCGCGAAAATAATGAAGATTGGCATAAATAGCTAGAAACTGTTATAAATGAAATTGTGGGGTTTAGTGTGATTTTTAACGCTGAACCCCTTTATTTATAGTTATTAAACAAACTTGAGGGATTATAGAATCAAGATACTGATTTTAATTTTTATCGTAAGACTGTATTTGAAACTATCAGTCTTTTATAGGAGATAAATTATGGCGTCAGGGTTTGATTATAGTAGTAAGCAACCTTTTAGATTATAGCAAGGTCGCTTAGGGATTTATGATAAACCACCCTTTGAAGGTAGCCCTGTTGAAGGCGTTAATTATATGGCGGTTCGGCTCGGTCAGATGGGCGGAAACCGCCAACAAGAGCGTATGATTTTATCTAAGCGTAGAAGTTTAGATAGGGCAGTATGGAATTCATACCAAGCCGCGGAAATTATTAAATAGGATGCGGAGTATAAAAAACCTATTAGATGTTTGATTAATCCTAATAAATTAAAATAGGATTATGATGATAAGATTTTATCTGTTGGAAATGAATATTAGTTTAAGCCAGGAGATATTCTTGAATGGTGTGGAACTAATACTTATTGGATTTGTTATCTTTAGGATTTAACTGAATTAGCTTATTTTAGAGGGGATATTAGAAAATGCTCTTATAAAATAAATTGGGTAGATAATGGAGAGAAAAAATCTACTTATGCGGCAATTCGTGGTCCAGTAGAAACGAAAATTGATTATATTTAGAAACACGAAATTAGTGTAGATAATCCTAATTATTCATTAAATATTTTAATGCCTAAAAATAAAGATACTTTAAGTTATTTTAGACGTTATACTAAATTTTATTTAGATAGTTAGGATGAAGGGGATAATTTAATTTGTTGGCGTGTTGAAGCTGTAGATTCTATAAGTATGTCTGGCATTTTAGAAATTAATGCGACTGAATATTATATTAATGAGTAGGAAGATAATTTAGATGATAAGACTGTTGGTTCTTTAATTGCGGAACCGGTCGATCCAAATCCTACGACAACTGATATTATAGGGGAAACATTTATTTTTCCAAAGAAAACTTATACTTATTATTTTGATGGTAAAGCTGTTTTAGAATGGGAAATAAAGAATAATAAAAAGTTGCCAGTTTCTTTAAAAGTTATTAAAGAAGCAAAAAAACCAACAGTTGAAATAAGTTGGACTTCTGGATATAGTGGATAGTTTGACTTATGTTATGGAGATTATAAAAAAACGATTGTAGTTCAATCATTGTTTTAAGGAGTAAAAGGTGTTATGAAAATTAATGGTGTAAATTTACCTAAATCAAGTTTTCTTTCTGTTGAAAAAGATTTAGAAATTATTGTAAAACATCTCTGTAAAAATGAGAGATTAAAGCGTTTATTGTATTATACAACAAAAGATGCTATTGATAAGCCAGATTTAAATGACGAACAAATGATTCAATTATTTAATAAAAATATTAAGTTAATTCCTAAACTTTATGTTGATGGAAGTGTATTAAATTATTTAATTATTAATTTTGATAATTTTACACAAAGTGGAAATCCTGAGTTTAGAGATAATATTATTGAATTCGATATTATTTGTCATTTCGATCAATGGCATTTAAAAGATTATCAATTGCGCCCTTATCGCATCGCCGCGGAAATTGATAGTATGATAGATAAAACACATTTAACTGGTATTGGTAAGTTAGAGTTTCTTGGTGCTAATCAAATTATTTTAACTGATGAATATGCTGGTTTGTGTCTTATGTATCAAGCAGTCCATGGTGAAGAAGATAAAAAATTTATGCCGAATCCTAATGACGAGGAAAGATTTATAGAAGATTTTAAAAAAAGAACTGAAGAATAATGGATATTAGACTTGGGTTAATGACAGGTATTGATTTGCCAATACCTGAATTAGAAGTCACTATTCATTAGCCATCTATAAAAGAAATTTCTTTTATAGGTGAAAAAGATCTTTTCTTGGGGATTTAGTGCTTATGTATTGATAAAAACATAATAGAGAATTCGGGCGAAAGTCTTTTAAGAGAAACAAATAATTTTTAGATATTTATGACAATGATGAAAGAAAAAGAGATGGCCGATAAAAAACAAGCATCTATGTAGGTTCTTACATTATTGTTTCCAAAGCAAAATGTTTTATTTACCCCAAGGTCAATTGTTTTACAAGGCGACCCACAAATAATGATTGATGAAAGCAATTTTAATATATTATAGGAATATATTAAAGAAATATTTTGTTTTAAATCTAATGCTTCGCAAGAAATGGGATTTAATCCTGGAAATGCGGCCGCGAAAAAAATAGCCGATAAATTAATGCGAGGTAGACAACGTGTCGCTGAATTAAACGGCACGGCTAACGCTAGTATATTTAGTTAGTATCTTTCAATGCTTACTGTAGGTCTTGATTCAATGTCTTTACAGGATTTAATGGATTTAACAATGTTCCAACTCTATGACCTTGTTGAAAGATATCAACTTTATATTAATTGGGATATTGATATCCGGTCTAGATTGGCAGGCGCAAAGCCTGATAACAAGCCGGATAACTGGATGAAAAATATCCATTAAATTTTTTAAGGAGGAAAAAAACCTATGAAATTTGGTGTACGCGAAATTTGCGATGTCGTTTTAAAGGCAAAGGCTAATCAAAAGATTGGTAATAAGCAATTTTATAAGAATGAGCCAGTTATTTATTTCGACACTTTAAAGACTTCCAGTATGGAAGGCGCTGCTACTACCGTATACGCACAGGGTGGTCGTGGTAATACTAACTTAGTCGCATGGGAAGGCGAGCGTACTGTTACCTTCACGATGGAAGATGCTCTTATTTCTCCTGAAGGTTTCATGATTCTTTCCGGTGCTGGTCTTGTTGAGGCTTCTCCTGATAATAAGATTAAGCAACATGTTACTCAAACTGTTGATAAGAGTAAAGATATTGTCCCTGCCAATGATAAGAAAGAAATTAAGACAGATGGTTTGATTATCCCTGTTTCTTATGCTCCTTATCTTGATGACAAACATAAAGATGACGATTATGTCTATGTTTTCTTTATGAAAGATGGCGAAATTATTTCTGAGCCTTATTTAGCACACGAAGGAGTTGCTGAGGGAGACGCCGGTTTTAGTGTTACTGTAAAAGGATTTGATCGTGCTACTGGAGCGGCTTATACTGCTAATGACTTGGAAGCTGATTATGCTAAATGCGACTCTGTAATGGTTGATTATTACACTGAGCGTGAATCTGGTGCTAAGCAGATCGAAATTACTGCTGATAAATTTGGTGGTAACTATTATCTTGAAGCTTCTACTTTATTCCGTAACCAAGACGGCGTAGATATGCCTGCTGAATTTATTATTCCTAACTGTAAGATTCAGTCCAACTTTAACTTCACAATGGCTTCTTCTGGTGATCCTTCCACTTTCACCTTTACTATGGATGCGTTCCCTGATTACACTCGTTTCGATCATAGTAAGAAAGTTTTGGCTGCTATTCAGATTATTGAAGAAGACGAAACTGTTGACAACGATATTCGTAGAAAGACCGCTGCTAATAGCACCATTGCTGTTGGAGGCTAATTGATATGGTTGTAAAAGGTCCAGTAAAATATACTCCACCAAAACAGCCTAAAAAAGAATCTACTAAAAAGCAGCCAAAAGTAGAAAAGGCTGTAAAGAAAGAGCTTATCGAGCCTATTGAGGAAGTAATTCTTCAAGAGGAAGATGAGGTAAGTAAGATTTTATCTGAATTAGATAAAAAAGATTAATTAATGGGAGAGAATAGAAATATTCTCTCCCATTTTTTCGTTATGTGGAAAAGGAGACAATATGATTATTAAATCAGATGGAAGTATTAAAGGTTCTATTATTAATGAAACTGAAAAATAGATTATTTAGGATATGACTACTGCTACTTAGTAGGATTGGGGACCTTTATTACAAAAATGGTCGATGGATATTTATAAATGGTTAAATAAAGCAAGGGCTTATGTAGCATCTCAAAATTCTGTTATAGAAAAATTATCTTCTTCTTTAGTTATAACTAATAAAACTGGAAAACAAGAAATTAATTTAGTTGAAATTAATACTATGAAAAAAATGAGAATTAGTAAAAAAAATATTAATAATAAAGAAATTTTATGGGAAGGATATAGATTATTAAATGAGATAGGTGAAACTTTACGTGGAGAAGAAATAATGTATTCTATTATTTTTACTAAAACTGGTGAAACTATAAGTAATTCTAATGAAGTATATACTTGGACTGTCCCAATGAGTGAGTTTTTTAATTTAGTTAGATTTAGTGAAACTCGTATAACTTTAAGAGATTCAAGTGCTATATATAAAATGATGTAGAAACAAATTTAGAATGATGAAAAAGATACTATGATTGAAAAATGGACTGAATAGAAAATTTAGGATTATGCTTTATTTAATGACGAAGTTAGAAATAATCCAAATTGGGAAAAATGGCATAAAATTAATGAAGGTAATATGCTTGAAAGTTATTTAAGACTTTTGAGAAATGGTGGAACTGTATAGGATAGGAATAAAGTAAAAAAAGATTCAGAATATTGGCATAAATTAGGAACTGCGGTTTCTTCTACTATGAAGGCTCCTGGTGCATTCTTTAAAGGCGGAGATATTGATAACGAACAAATTAAAGGATTACACGCTTCGGTTACTAATATTAATACTTTAATGTTAAATTTATAGAAAGTTTTTAGTATTTTAAAAAATGCTAAAATTAATGAAGAAGTTTTAGATAAATATTATAAAAAAAGTGGATTAAATTTAGAATAGTAGTAGAAGGAAATGGAACAAGAAGTTATAAATAAATTAACTGATTTCTTTACAAGTAAAATTGATAGAAATATAAATACTATAATTGAATTTTGACTAAATAAAAAATTTTTTGTATAATATAATAAAGAGTAAAAGGAGGCTAATTATGGCTAAAATTTCATATAATAAATTAGGAATTACTAAGGATGAACTTAATAAAGTTCAAACTGTTGAATATAATGATTAGACCATTGAGGTAAAGCAATATCTTCCTATCGCGGAAAAGAGTGAATTGATTACTCGGGTATTGAATAATTCAGTGGATGAAAATACTGGATACTATAATCTTTTAAAATTAGATATGAATCTTGGTTTAGAGATTGTTTATGCTTATAGTAATATTTCATTTACTGAAAAGCAAAAAGAAGATCCAATGAAGCTTTATGATATGCTTAATGCTTCTAAGGTGCTTAATCTTATTATTGGTCTCGTGCCCGATGGAGAGTTTTATTATTTAAATAAAACAACTCACGAAATGGCTAGTAGTATTGTAGCATACCGCAATTCTGCAATGGGTATTATGGAAGCAATTTCCGCGGATTATAGTAATTTAGATTTGGATGCAACAGACATCCAAAAGAAATTAAATGATCCAGATAATATGGCTTTGTTAAAAGATGTGCTTACTAAATTGGGCTAATTAAATTAGTTAATAATATTATTTTTTGAAAAATAATAGAGTGATGGGGATAAGAGTGTAATTGCTCTTATCCCCGTTTTATTTTTATATAAAGATAAAACTTGGAGAGAAAGGAGATTTCTATGGCTAAACAATTAAATAGTTATTAGGTTAATTTACAATTTACTGCTGATTCTAAATAGGCTCAACAGCAATTATAGGATTTACAAAATTAGCTAAATAATCTAATGGCAAATTCTATAAAAACTGATGCTAGTTTAGGAATTTCTAAAGATATATAGGGCGCAATTCAATTAACTGCACAATTAAAAACTTAGTTATAGCAAGCAACTGATGTTAATACAGGTAAATTAGATCTTAGTAAATTTAATTAGACTTTAAAATAGGGCGGAGTTTCCCTTAAAGAATATCAGAAAAGTTTAAGCTTATTAGGTCCAGAAGGTGAAAAAGCATTTGCTAATTTAGCAACTTCTATTACACAGGCGGAATTACCTTTAAGAAGAACTAATTCTTTATTAAAAGAATTTGGGACTACTTTAGCAAATACCGCGCGTTGGCAAATTTCCTCTAGTATTTTACATGGGTTTATGGGGTCTTTATAGACTGCTTATGGATACGCTCAAGATTTAAACGAATCTTTAAATAATATTCGTATTGTTACTGGATAGACTACTGATTAGATGGCTAAATTTGCTAAATAGGCAAATATAGCGGCCAAAGCTTTAAGTACAACTACTACTGAATATACTGACGCTGCTTTAATTTATTATCAGTAGGGTTTAAATGATGAATAGGTAAAAGAACGCACCGATATTACCATTAAAATGGCAAATGTAGCTCGTGAAAGTGCTGAAATAGTTTCAGATCAAATGACTGCTGTTTGGAATAACTTTTATAACGGGAGTTAGTCATTAGAGCATTATGCTGATGCTATGGTACGCTTAGGTGCAGATACCTCATCCAGCTCTGATGAAATTGCTGGCGGTCTCGAAAAGTTTGCTGCTGTTGCCAATACGATTGGTTTAAGTTTTGATAACGCGGCCGCGGCCTTAGCTACTATTACTGCTACTACTCGTCAAAGTGAAGATATTGTAGGTACTGCTTTAAAAACTATTTTTGCTCGTATTCAAGGTTTAAAGCTTGGTGAAACTCTTGAAGATGGCACTACATTAAATCAATATTCACAAGCTCTTGAAAAAGTTGGAATTAATATTAAAGACTCTAATGGCGAATTAAAAGATATGAATAATATCATCGAAGAAATGGGTAATAAATGGTAGAGTATTGATAAAGATTAGCAAGTAGCTTTAGCACAATAGGTTGCGGGTGTTCGTCAATATACTCAATTAATTGCTTTGATGGATCATTTTGATTATTATAAAGAAAATCTTGCCAGAGCATAGGGTGCTGATGGATCTCTTCAAGAACAGGCGGATATTTATGCTGAGTCTTGGGAAGCTGCGGGAGATAGAGTAAAAGCTTCAGCACAAAAAATATATGCTGCTTTATTAGATGATAATTTCTTTATTGATTTAACAAATGGATTTAGCTCTGTTTTAGACATAATAGGTAATGTATCATAGAGCTTAGGTGGAATGCCTGGTATGTTACTTTTAATTGGTTCTACAATGTCAAAAGTTTTTTCAAAAGAATTAAAATCTTTTCTGGCGAAGCCGTTTCTACTTCATTTTTTTGATATTGTTTTAAGTATGGGTTCACGATATCTTTACCTTTAAATTTTTCTATTTACTAGTACACCTGAATTATAATCTAATTTATTAATCATTTCAACAAATTCATCAGTTTTTATTGATTCAACAGTCTTTTTTGTAACTTTATTAAACAATTCGACTTTTTCAGTCTTATTGTTATAGCGAACAACAATGTTTTCTGGGTCTTTAATTACGAGCGGTCTATAACCGACAGAATTGTTAGGTTCTATAAAATCCCCTGTTGTATTTTCTTCTGATTCTCGTTTTTTATCTTCTTCTTTTTCTTCCTCGTCGTCAGATTGTTTAAATCCATCTTCAAAATATTGATTTTTATGTTCTTTTTCTTCGTCGTTGTTAATCTTTTTATTTAATGCGCGGTCAATTTTTCCAACAACTTTTTCGTTACCCATTTGCGCTACATGCTCTGCGTTTGCAGCAACTTGTGCGGAAGT
>OJAW01000063.1_pt1 | contig 84054 bp, 87 predicted proteins | sample 1589151 | NCBI WGS metagenome assembly OJAW01 (sample SAMN03283290) | human gut metagenome | biome: human-associated habitat; material: feces | host: Homo sapiens | place: Peru | collected 2012
ATTTGATACAGACAAAGCAGCAAGCATTCCAACTCAAACATTAAAACTAGGTGAAAAAGCAACTAGACCACAAGCACCTACAAAAGAAGGATATACATTCTTGGGATGGTATTATAATAATAAAGAGTATGACTTTAATACTCCAGTAACATCAAATATCATTCTAACAGCAAAATGGAAACAAAATTAAAAGAACCGCGGAGGTTCTTTTTTACTTTTCTAAATAAGTTTTAACTACATAAGGATTTGCTTCACTACCATCACCAGAAGCATATAACACATTCTTGTCTAAATAAGCAACTATCTTATAAGAAGCCATACCAGAAGCATTCTTAAGTTCCAAATTACCACTTGTAATCTTATATACTTTATAACTTGTATCTTTGTCAGCTGTAATTGTCCAAGTGTTACCTAAAGAAGATAAATAATTATAATTTGTACAAGCTTTATTATTAGTAGCACAATTCTCATCTAAACTTGGCTTAAAGAAATCATTAGCAGTAAGAAGACTAAAAACTTGCCCATCTAATCTTTTACCACAACCATCATTGTTTTTAACATCATTTATTGAAACTTTATCAATGCATACACTACTAGTTGTAAAATATCCCTTTATATCTTTTGGGTAAACTTCTTCATTATTATATAATTCTTCAAGTGTATCTTTAATTCTACTATTAATATTATTAGAAATATAATCATTAATTCCCATAGAGCCTTGCTTATCAACATTATATCTATCATCCCAAGAAGCAGACCCTCTCTTAGTCGTATCAACAATTCTTATTCCATTATCATCAATACTCATAATCATATACTTAACCTCATTTAATATTAAAACATTATTAACATTATCACCCTTATAAATATAACCTGTATCATTTTTATATAAACCATTACCACTAGTAACAATATTATCCTCATCTTTAATAACATCTAATAAATACTTTGTCTTATAATTACTACCACAATCTAAATAAGGAGAATATAAATAATTACCATTATTATTTACTACTACAACTTTTCCAGTACAACTTACTTTATCTTTAGTAATTTTAGCAGTCTCTTTAACATAACCACCATCAATTAACGTTTGCAGCGACAACTCAACTTTATCTTTATCCTTACTAGGTAAATTAGTATCATTTGCCTCATAATATTTTTTAGCACTCGATATCATCTTAGCTTCTATCTCTTCATAAGTATACCTAGCACCACCAGAGCAAGATGCAATAAGTACAATAATTATAACTACAATAAAAAATATTCCAAGCCCTATCATCGCATTCCTTGCTATTGGATTTTCAAGCATCTTTTTAATATTATCCATGTTTCACCTCACTATAAGTATATCAAAAACATTTATTTTATACAATTTAAATATTTAAAAAATATCTACTTTATGTTATTATTAATTTAGGTGGTAAAATATGAAAAAAATAAAATTAAAGAATAAAAAGTATGGGTATTTAATTTTGGCAATTATTGTTTTAATAATCGCTATAATTGCAGTGAGTGTATTAAAGAAAGATAAATCTCCTTCTGGTAAATCAAACTCGTCAAAAACAACTGAAGCTGTAAAAAAAATAAAAATAGTAAATCCAGATACTAAATCAAGACCATATGCAGTAATGATTAATAATATTGGCGTTGCTAGACCCCTTCAAAGTGGACTTCAAGATGCTTACATTATGTACGAAATGATAGTAGAAGGCGGCTTAACAAGATACATGGCACTATTTTTAGACCAATCTACCGAAAGAATCGGTTCAATAAGAAGTGCGAGACATTACTATTTAGACTATGCTCTAGAAAATGATGCAATCTATGTTCATCACGGAAGAAGCCCACAAGCATCATCTGACTTTGGTACTCTAGGAATTGACCGAATCGAAGTAGATAACTCAAAAACAGGATGGAGAGATAAATCTTTAAAAGTATCTTCAGAGCACACTCTATTTACTAGCATAGAAAAACTAAACAAAGGAATTGGCTCAAAAAGAACAGAGCGCAAAAACAACTTATTATTAAAATATAGTGCAGACCCACTAGATTTAACCAAGTATGAAGGACAAACTTCTGCAAATAACGTTTCAATCAAATATTCAAATGCAGTAACATCTTCATACAAATATGATCCTGAAACAAAACTATATCTAAGAAGCGTAAATGGTAAAGAACATACTGATTATGTAACAAAAAAACAATACACATTTAAAAACATAATCACATATCAGGTAAAAAATTATACACTAGACGACCCTGAAAACAAAGGTAGACAAGGTTTAGAAAATATTGGCTCAGGAACTGGTTATTACATTTCAGAAGGAATTGCAGTACCAATAACTTGGGAAAAGAAAAGTAGAGCAGCTCAAACAGTTTACAAATACCAAAATGGTGAAGAACTAGTTGTTAACGATGGAAACACATTCATTCAAATTCAACCTAAAGGACAGACATTAACAATCGAATAAAGAGTATAATATATAAGGAGGAATAAAATGGAGTTTATCGCAAAAAACTATTTTCTAATAATTATCATTGCTGCTTTCTTATTATTTGCTCTAATTGGTTACATGGTTGACACTGACAAGAAACGTAAAAAAAGTGAAAGCAATGAGTCAAGTGACCGCCAAGAAAATGTCAAAGAAGAAATAAATCAAGAAAGACCTCAAAACGAGGACTTTATACCAGAAATAGAAGAAACTAAAGAAGAAGAAGAACCAAAGGAAGACAATAATTAAAGTCTTCCTTTTTCACTAAATCATAATTAAACGTAGATATTTAACTCATAATTTGTTATAATAAAAATGCTAAGGAGTGATGAAAATGACTTTCACATCAATATGGGAAATCATAACCAAAATAATCGACATTAGTCTTGTATGGTTAATGTTCTATTACTTATTAAAAAATTTAAAAAATAATGTTAAACTAGTCCTAATTTTTAAAGGAATTATAATTATAATTGCAATCAAACTATTAAGTGATTGGCTAAATCTATACACTATTGGTTTACTTCTAGAGTATGTTATCTCTTGGGGACCACTTGCATTAATCATTATCTTCCAACCAGAAATTAGAACAGTCCTTGAAACTATCGGTAGAAGTCAGCTTCTAGGAAGACATAAGGTATTAACTGCAGATCAAAGAGAAAGAGCCGTATTCGAAATCACTACGGCAGTAGAATATCTAAAAAGAAATCGTATAGGAGCACTTATTGTTATCGAAAGAAACGTATCTTTGCAAGAATACATTCAGCCAGCAAATAAAATCTACTCAGACATAACAGCGCCTTTACTTGAAGCAATTTTCTTCCCACCAAACCCTTTACATGATGGTGGTGTAATCATTCAAGGAGACCGCATCACATGTGCTGGAGCAGTCTTTAAAACAAGTATGAACCCTAACGTAAGTAAAAAATTAGGAACAAGACACCGTGCAGCTTTAGGAGTAGCAGAAGAAACAGATGCTATTGCTCTTATCGTATCAGAAGAAACCGGAGCAATATCAATCGCAGTTGATGGCAACATTAACTACAATTTAACTCTAGAAGAATTCAAAATAATGCTCCTAGAAGAACTTAAACCAAAAATGGAAGTTTTCTATGATGCAGATGTAAATGAAGAAGGTGAAGAAGATGAATAAAATATTTAAACCAATTATACTCTTCTTTAAAGCCATATATAGATTCTTAGACAAAATAATAGTTACTCCAATTAGCAGACTAATTTATCGTCTAAGTGAGTTATCTAAAAACAATAGTGGTAAAATAGAGCGTCTTCTTAATAGACCGAACGTCTTACTATACATATCATTATTTAGTGCAATTGCTTTATTTGTATTAATAGATACTAAAGCGATTAACCTAGTAACTGACGAAGCAGAAATCCTATCAGATCAACCAGTAAACGTAATATATAATGAAGAAGCATATGTTGTTGATGGTGTTCCAGAAACAGTAGATATTACCCTTATTGGTAGAAAAAGTTCTTTATATCTAGCAAAACAACTTGGTGAACACGAAGTAGTAATGGACTTAAGTGGTTATGGAGTAGGAACATATAAAGTAAAACTAAAATATAATCACAGTGTTGAATCAGTAGATTACAAATTAGACCCAGGAACAGTCACTGTAAAAATAAGTGAAAAAGTAAGTGATGTTAAAACGCTTGACTATGACTTGTTAAACGAAGACAAATTAGATAAGAAATTAAGCATTAAATCAGTTGAACTAGATAGAAACGAAGTAATCGTAAAAGGCAGCAAAGAAACCCTAGATAAAGTTGCTAAAGTAAAAGCCCTAATTGACTTAGAAGCAGCTAAACTAACTGAAAAAGGAACATTTACCGTAGATTCAATCATCTTAGTTGCTTATGGCTCTGATGGTAAAAAAATCGATAACGTGGAAATCGTTCCAGCAAAGATTAGTGCATCAGTAACTGTTGACTCATACTATGTAGAATTACCAGTTAAAGTAGTAACAACCGGAACCATCAATAGTGGTTATGCTCTATCAAGCGTTACAAGTTCAGTAAGCAAAGTAGGAGTATATGGTGATGAAGCCGAAATTAAAAAACTATCATACATTGAAGCAAAAATTGATATTAACAAACTAAACTCTAATAAGAAATTTAATGTAACATTAACTAAACCAGCCGGAGTAAGATATCTAAGTGAAACAAATACAACCGTTGAAGTTAAACTAGATACTGAATCAAGTAAAGAATTTAGTAATATTATTATTGAATCTATCAATCTTGGAACAGGCTACTCAGTTAATGCAATAAGCGAAGAAGATAGAACAATTGAAGTAATTGCAAAAGGTGTATCAAGTGTACTAGACACTGTTGACACATCAAAGATTAAAGCTTACATTGACTTAAGTGGTTACGGCCCAGGAACATATGACGTACCTGTAAAAGTTAGTTCAGACGATGTAAGAATCACACTTGTACCAAAAAGAGCAACTGTAAAAGTTAAAATATATAGTTAGAACATCTTTTTGATGTTCTTTTTATAAGGAGAAACATGAAAGAAATAGAAGAATTTTACAATAGATTATTAAACCTAAAATATGGCTGGCATGACAAAGAAGGACGCCTTCATCCAAAAATAGAACCACAAATATTTGCAAAAGAATATAAAATGCAACCCTACAATAAAATAGAAGAAAGTGGTTATGCTATATGCTGGGAACTCTGTGAGTTAGAAAGGCACTTCTTTAACAAACACAAAATTGAAAATCATACCATAATGGCTGTAATTAAAAATAAAAAGGGTGGTTCTCCATGCCACACCTTTACCACAATCACTGTAGATGACCAAATGTACTGGTTCGAAGCATCATGGGAAGGCCAAAAAGGTATCAGAAAATTCAGCGATATTGAAAACGTTAAAGATTACTTTAGACTAAACTTTCAAGACTTTACCAAAAAGCCATATGACCCAGATGCCATCGAGTTCTATGAATACAGAAAACCATTATTCTGTTACAATTGCTATTTATTCTATCTTAATGCCTACACAGGCACTAAGATCTAAAAAAAGGACTATATGTCCTTTTTTATTATGAGTTCATTATCTTTAACATCAATAATAACCTCACTATCATATTTAATCTCATCAAGTATAATTGCTTTAGCTAGCATAGACTCTAAATTACGACTAACATATCTCTTAATAGGTCTAGCACCATAATTCTCATCATAAGAATTATCAATAATATAATCTTTAGCTTTATCAGTAAGAATTAATCTTATCTTCTTATCACTTAATCTAGCCTCAGTTTCCTTAACAATCTTATCTAAAATATCATAAACAACATTCTTAGATAATGAATTAAACACAATAACCTCATCTATACGATTAATAAACTCAGGTTTAAATGTTTTTCTAAGTTCTCCCATAACAAGTTCATTTTTATTAGTACTATTATCTAAAATATACTCACTACCTAAATTAGAAGTCATAATAATAATTGTATTCTTAAAATCAACAGTTCTACCTTGTGAATCAGTAATTCTACCATCATCTAATATCTGTAGTAGTATATTAAATACATCCTTATGAGCTTTCTCAATCTCATCAAATAAGATAATACTATATGGATTACGTCTAACTGCCTCAGTAAGCTGACCACCTTCATCATAACCTACATATCCTGGAGGCGCACCAACTAATCTAGAAACAGAATGTGCTTCCATATACTCACTCATATCAATACGAACCATATGTCTTTCATCATCAAATAACTCATAAGCAAGTGCTTTAGCAACCTCAGTCTTACCAACACCAGTAGGCCCTAAAAAGATAAATGAACCAATTGGTCTATTAGGATCTTTAATACCTGCTCTAGCTCTTATAATTGCTTCACTAACTAAATGTAATGCTTCATCTTGACCCTTAACACGTATCTTTAAATTATCCTCTAAATGTAGTAACTTATCTTTTTCACTACTAGCAAGCTTACTTACAGGAATATTTGTCCACTTAGAAACAATTCTTGCAATAGACTCGTCATCAACAACATCACTTAATATTGCATTCTTATCTTCTAACTTTAAATCAGCTAGTTCCTTCTCAAGTTTAGGAATAGTACCATGTTGTAATCTAGCTACAGTATCTAAATCATACCTAGCCTCAGCATACTCTAGCTCACGTTTAGCATTCTCAATTTCTTCCTTCTTCTTATTTATTAAATTATTAACTCGCTTTTCATCTTCCCAGTCACTTCTAAGTTTAGCTTCCTTAGCTTGTAAATCTTTTAACTTTTCATCAATCTCATTAATTCTTTCCTTAGAAAACTTATCCTTTTCCTTCTTCAAAGCTTCCTTTTCAACTTGAAGTCTTAAAATACTTCTAGTCAAATTATCAAGTGAAGTAGGGACTGACTCTAACTGAACCTTAATAGTCGCACAAGCCTCATCAACTAAATCGATCGCTTTATCTGGTAAGAATCTATCTGTAATATATCTATCACTCATTGTAGCAGCTGCAACCAAAGCTTTATCCTTAATAGTAACTCCATGATAAACTTCAAATCTATTCTTTAAACCACGAAGTATTGTAATAGTATCAATTACAGATGGCTCACTAACAAGTACTTTTTGAAAACGTCTTTCTAAAGCAGCATCTTTCTCTATATACTTACGATACTCATTTAAAGTAGTAGCTCCTATGCAGTGTAATTCGCCTCTGGCAAGCATTGGCTTTAAAATATTACCAGCATCCATAGCTCCTTCTAAAGCTCCAGTACCAACTATCATATGTATTTCATCAATAAACATAATAATTTCGCCATCAGAATCCTTAACTGCTTTTAATACAGCTTTTAGTCTTTCTTCAAACTCACCACGATATTTAGCACCAGCAATAAGAGCAGACATATCAAGTTCCAAAATACGTTTATTCTTTAAACTACTAGGAACATCTCCTTTAATAATTCTTTGTGCAAGCCCTTCAACTATAGCTGTCTTACCAACACCTGGCTCACCAATAAGAACAGGGTTATTCTTCGTCTTTCTTGATAATATTCTTGTAATAGAACGGACCTCATCATCTCTGCCAATAACCGGATCTATTTTCCCATCCTTAGCAAGAGCACATATATCACGTCCATACTTTTCTAAAGGATTCTTAAGTCCTTCTTCAAACTCATTGTTATTCATATTCACCCCTCCAATCAAGTTTACATGTAATATTATACTCTATGAATTAGCACTTGTCAATAGAGAGTGCTAAAAAAATATATGTTTTTTTAAAAAATATTATGATAAAATAATAACGAAGGTGACAATATGAAAAAAATACTTTTAATTATATTAGATGGCTTTGGCTTAAGGGAAGATGAACATGGTAATGCTGTAAGAAAAGCAAACATGACGTACTTTAATAAATTATGGGAAGAATATCCTCACAGTACTTTAGAATCATCAGGCGAAGCAGTAGGGCTTCCAAAAGGACAATTCGGTAACTCTGAAGTTTGCCATGAAGTAATTGGTCTAGGCAAAAAAATAAAACAAAAAATAACAATTATTAATGAAAATATTGAAAATAGAGAAATTCTAAACAACGAAAACTTTAATGATATGATAACACACTTAGAAACAACTGGAGGAACTCTACACCTAATGGGCTTACTATCTGATGGTGGTGTCCATAGTAGTATTTCCTATATGTTAAAACTTATACCAATCCTTAAAGAAAAAGGCGTTAAAAAGATGGTATTCCACGCCATAACTGATGGAAGAGACACCGGAAGAAAAACAAGCGTTAAATACCTAAAACAAATAGAAGAAATTCTAAAAGAAAATAATGGCATCATTGGTTCAATCTGCGGTAGATACTATGCAATGGATAGAGACAATAAATGGGACAGAACCGAAAAATATTATAACTTAGTAATAAATGGCGTAGGCTTTAACATTTTAAACTATGAAACCGCCATAAATAACCTATATAGAAAAAATATAACTGACGAATTTTTACCACCAATGCTCGTAAATGGTAAAAATCCAATAAACGATAATGATGCTCTTTTATGGCTTAACTTTAGACCAGATAGAGCAAGACAAATTCTAAATGCCATAAATAACCCAGGCTTTAAAGAATTTAAAACTAAAAATCTATCTAACTTTAAATCATACATGATGTTCAAACAAGATGATGTCGTAAACGTCAAACACTTCTTCATCCTTGCAAATCCAGATAACTTATACCCAATAGGGGAGTATTTCTCAGATCTAAAACTTTCTCAAGCAAGAGTAGCTGAAACCGAAAAATATAACCATGTAACATACTTCTTTAATGCCGAAAAGAGCAAGAAATTTCCAATGTGTACAAACTATCTTATACCAAGTCCAAACGTTGCAACCTATGATGAAACCCCACTTATGAGTGCAATCGACGTAACTAAACAAGTAAAAAAATGCTTAGAAAACGACTTTGATTTTATCCTAGTAAACTATGCAAACCCAGATATGCTAGGCCACACAGGAAACATGGATGCAACAGTAACAAGTCTTAGAGCACTAGACAAGATCTTGCAAACAGTCGTAGAATCAGCTCAAGATAACTTCTACACAGTAATGATTACTGCTGACCACGGAAACTGTGACATCATGATTGACGATAATGGAGAAATAGTAACAACCCATACAACAAGTCCAGTACCATTCATTCTTTTAGATAAAAAAATAACCTTAAAAGAAAAAGGAGACTTAACAAACATTGCTCCAACAATTCTTAAATATATGGATATAGCTATACCTAAAGAAATGAAAGAAAGCAAAGACCTAATCTTAGAAGATGTGTAAAATAAAAGAAAAAGAGTAACAAAAACTAAAAATTACTCTTTTTTTATTATATAATTAAAATAGGTGAGACTATGAACTACAATATATTAAGAGAAAACGATATAAGGGGAACTTATCCACAAGATATTAACAAAGAAATAGCAATTCGCATTGGTAAAGCGTATGGAACATACTTAAAAAATCATGATGAAGATTCATGTATAATTGGTCATGACAACAGACTTAGCAGTGAAGAACTAAATTCTGGTCTAATCGAAGGATTATTAAGCACTGGCATAAACATAACTGATATTGGCCTAGTAACAACGCCAATGTTAAATTATGCTTGCATAACTAGAAAAGAGCAAAATGGTATCATGATTACTGCAAGTCACAATCAAAAAGAAGATAACGGCTTTAAAATATTTGGTAAAGACTACCTTCATTTAAGAAGAGAGCACCTAGAAGAAATCTATAATCTAGTCAAAACTGAAGAATTCACATCAGGTTCAGGAACTATTAAGGAAGACAATATAAAAGAAGAATATCTAAACATGCTGCTAGACAAATTTCCTAAAATAAATCAAAAAGTAGTAGTAGACTGCGGCAATGGCACCGCATCTATTATTGTAAAAGAGCTTTACTCTAAACTATTCAAAGAAGTAACATTTCTAAACTGTGATAGTGATGGCTCATTCCCAATTCATAATCCTGATCCAAACGATGAAAACAATCTAAAATGGTTAAAATCGATAGTACGTACGAGAAACTTCGATTTAGGAATCGGTATTGACGGAGATGCAGACAGAGTAGGTATCGTAACAAACACCGGAACCACTATTGGTACAGACCTTTTAATCGGTATATTTGCTAGAGAAATCATCCCAAACACTGACAAGAAAAAAGTTATCTTAGACGTTAAATGCTCATGCGCCCTAGAAGAAGACCTAAAAAGAATCGGGGCATTACCTCTAATGGTTAAAAATGGTTCAGCCTACATCGAGTCAGTAACTCATGATGAAGATGCCCTAGTTGGTGGAGAGTTTTCTGGACACATCTTCTTTAGAGATAAATACTACGGTTATGACGATGGCTTGTATGCCGGTCTAAGAACAGCAGAACTTCTAATGAATAAAGGTATTAAAGCAGATAACCTTCTTGACGGATTTACCAAATATGTAAGCACTCCTGAAATAAGACTAAACGCTCCAGATGATAAAAAAAGGGAAATCGTCGAAAAAGTCAAAAAATATGCACTAGATAAAAATTATAACTGCAACACATCAGATGGAGTACGTGTAAATTACACAGATGGCTTTGCTCTAGTAAGATGCTCAAACACTGGCCCAATGATAACTCTAAGATTTGAAGCTAAAGACAAAAAAACACTAGAATCAAGACAAAAAGAATATATGGGTATAATTGAAAAAGAACTTAAATAAAGAACTTTGGTCCACCCGAAGTTTTTTTGTCTTGCTTACCTTTAAATTTACTAGTTTCCATTCTATCTCTAGGATAATCAATAATAATCCTCTCTTTAGATATTGCATTTTCATTAACATTAGCATCGTGATTATTAAATCTATTTAAAAACTTCTTAGCTCCACTAATAACCGGTTTAGCTCCCTCATAAAGTGGAATAACGTTCCTAGCTACATTAAGCCCCTTACTAATCCAAGGAAGAAACCTCACAAAACTATTACCAAACACACACATCACCTAATATAATTTATGCAAGCAATTCTTTTTACTTTAACAACTTAAAAAACTATGTTATAATACATTTAGAATAAATTAGGAGGTCAAATGAAAAAGCAAAGTCCAATAATTAAAATCTTGTTATTTCCCATAAATCTCCTAAAATATGAAGCACTTGGAATCTATTACACCATATATGCATTACTATATCCATTTATCTTTATATTTAACAAAATAGGGGACAAAGCATATAGCAAATATGAAGAAAATGCCAGAAAAAATTCGGGCGTTAAAGAAATGGTTGAAGAAGCAGTAAACTTAGACAGTGGCACGTCTGCATTCAAAGGCGAAGAAAAAAAAGAAGTAAAAAACGATGAGCCATACAAAATGGAATATACAGAAACTATAGGCGACAAATGGAACAAATTCTATAACAATCTTTCTTTTGTAAAAAAACAAAAAGAAAAAGAACTAGCCAAAAATAAAAATCTAATAGCTGCCCTTCAAACTGACACTGAAAGAAGTGAAAAGCCATTAACTTATAAATACGTTGCATTAGATAGTTCAGGCAAAAAAGTAATAAACACCTTCTACGCATACTCTAAAATGGAAGTATACACATACCTAACTAGTGAAGGCTACACCGTTCTTTCTATTGAAACAAGTAAATATATTGAACTTTTTTATGGCCCTTCAGAATTTAATAATTTCCGTTTTAAAAACAAAGATCTAATATTCTGGTTAACTCAGTTATCTACTTATCTAAAAGCTGGAATAACTTTAACTGACTCAATGCGCATCCTAGGTAAACAAATGAGCAAAAACCCAAGAAAGAAAAAAGTCTTTGATTCAATAATTTACAACCTTACTCTAGGAGAATCTTTCTCAAGCTCCCTAGAAAAACAAAGAAACTCATTTCCAGCATTACTTATAAGTATGGTCAAAGCTGCTGAAGCCACGGGTGAACTAGAAGAAACCCTAGATGACTTAGCAGACTACTATACAGAACTAGAAAACACTAGAAAAGCCATGATAAACGCCATGAGTTATCCAGCAATCATCTCCGTCTTTTCCATTGCAGTCATCGTATTCATCATGCTATACGTTATCCCACAATTTGAAGACGTATACTCATCAACAGGAGCAACTCTTAATGGTTATACACTATGGATACTAAACCTAAGTAAATTCTTTGATACCAACTTTGCCCTAATCATAGGTGGCTTAGTAATAATAATTTCAATCATAACCATTCTATACAAAAAAGTAAAATCATTTAAAAAAAACTTCCAAATATTTGCTATGAAAATACCTATCTTTGGTAAAATAATCATCTATAAAGAAATGAATATCTTTGCTAAAACCTTTGCGTCACTACTAAAAAACAATGTTTTTATCACTGAAAGTATTAACCTTTTAAGTGAAATAACAACCAATGAAGTATACAAAGAAATTATGTTTAGAACAATAAACAACATCGCCAAAGGAGAAAAAATAAGCACATCATTTAAAGATCAATGGGCTGTCCCAGAAGTAGCATACTACATGATTGTAACTGGAGAATCCACTGGTGAATTAGCTGCAATGATGAGTAAAGTAGCAGACTACTACCAAACAGAACACAAAACAATCATCAACAATATGAAAAACTTCATTGAACCAGTAATGATTATCTTCCTAGCCGTAGTAGTAGGTGGTATCGTTCTAGCTGTCATCTTACCAATGTTCAGCCTTTACAGTCAAATAAAGTAGGTGCACCATGGAAATATTCATCTTTATAATAGGCCTTATATTTGGCTCTTTTTATAACGTAGTTGGACTAAGACTTCCAGAGGGTGAATCAATCATTAAACCGGGAAGTCACTGTCCAAAATGTAATCATAAACTATCTTGGTATGAAAACATCCCTGTATTGTCTTTCATATTCTTAAAAGGAAAATGTAAAAACTGCAAACAAAAAATATCATTTATCTATCCAGCCATCGAACTTTTAACAGGAGTACTATTTACTGCAAGCTATATAATCTTTGGTTTAACTTACGAATTTGCTATTGCCCTAATCATATCAAGCCTAGTATCAATTATCTTTGTAAGTGATTCTAAATACATGATCATAAATGATAGTCCACTTATAATATCTAGTGTACTTATCACCATCATTAAAATTATTAGTCTTGGATTAAAAGAAACCATATATAGTATTTTATCTGGTTTATTAATATTTATTATCGTATATTTATTAATGTTGCTTGGAAACTTCTTATTTAAAAAAGAATCTCTAGGTGGAGGGGATATTAAACTATCATTCATTGCTGGACTTACTCTAGGCCCAATCCTTGGAGTATTCTATATCATCTTAGCATCATTTCTAGCATTTCCATACGCTATGTATATAAGTGTAAAAGGAGAAGAAGGAATGCTTCCATTTGGGCCATTCCTAGTAACAAGCATGCTACTACTATACTTTAATGCTGATTTAGCAAACATATTTATAAACGCCTTACTAGGCTTATAAGGAGGAACTATGAAAAATAAAGGATTTACCCTAGTAGAACTTTTAGCAGTACTAGTACTAATCTCATTAGTAATGGTAATTGCTATTCCCGGAATCTTTAAAATGCGTGATCGAATGAACGAAAAAGCTCTGAAAGCTAAAATTGAGAGTATCGAAAATGCTGCTATCATGCACGTCCAAAACAACTCAAACAAATACAAAAACTACTTTGGCACATGTACTGCAAATAACGCTTACTGTGAGTGTACAAACAACAAATGTAAATACAAATTTGTTTTAAACATCGCTGACCTAATTGACTCTGGAGACCTAAAAAAAGAAACAAAAGATGAAGGTACTTCTCAAAAAAAATCATGCAGTATCTATAATCCATTAGATAAAAATATGTGCATGGACTGCTTAGACATTAACATAACTCTAGATGCAACATACAAAACAGTAACTGCATCTTTAGATTTAAACTCAAAAAACGTGTGCCATGAACCATACAAAAACTAGCACCAAGAATAAATAAAAATACATTAGCTACTTCATTTCACTAATGTATTTTTTTAATGTTTTAGCATTCGGTCCAAATATTATCTTAAGCTGATTATCAATTTCTACAATTCCCTTAGCGCCAAGCCTTTGAATAGCTTCCTTATCTGCTAAAGTAACATCCTTTAAAGTAACCTTTAATCTAGACATTGTAACTTCACTATCTATAATATTCTCTTTGCCACCTAAATATTGTACTAACTTATTTATCTCATAAGTAAAATTCTTCTTATTAAGTTTAACAACTACAAATGAAATAATTAATAATACAAAAAATATAATTAAATATTGCCACCACATATATTCATCACCTAAAAATATTATACTATAATAAAACAAAAAATAAAATCACTAAATACTACCAATTTACATAAAATATATTGAGAAAATGAAAGGGTGAATTAATATGTGTAATAATAATACTGAAACAAACTCTGGCAACTGCATAGCTGAAACTCTAAAAGTAATTCAAATACTTCAGCAAAACGTTTGTCCTGAAAGTGGACTAGATTCATGCGATAGACCAATGCTAGGTGGTTCTCCAAACTGCATAGTTTGTAACACTAGACCAATAATGCTTTATACATGTGCTGGTAATGGAACACCATTTTCTATGCCAACAACTAAAGATGCTACTACTGACTGCACTGCAACTGGAGCCACAAACTGTAGTACAGTATTTAGAGTAGAAAAGGTAGATAACAACTGTGCAACATTTAGAGTTTTAGTAGCAAATGCAGATAGCACAACAGAACCATATCTATCAACAAACAGTTTCTTCACAATGAACCTAAACTGTTGCTGTGCTATTAGATGCCTAAACGACTGCTTCGTAGACAACATATGCAATAACTAAAATGCCTTCAAGGCATTTTTTTAATCCCATTATAAACCATTACTAGACTAAAACACGTAAAAACGTACCATCTAAGTTAGACTTTTTTAATTGACAACATACTCTTAATAACTTATAATTTTAATAGATAATAGGAGTAGAAAATGAAAAAGAAAATAGTATTATTAATTGCACTTCTAGCTATAACATTAAATGTTAATGCCTTATCATATATTAAAGCAGAAAATAATTTATGTACAGAAACTGAAAATTATAAAAAATGGAAATTATTGTCTCCATCTGAAAAAGAGAATACTATAATGCCTGTAAAGTGTGAAGAATTTTATACAACCAATAAGAACTTAACTGCATCTGTTGGTAACACTTTTAATGTAGATTATAAAACTTTAAGAAAATTCTCATTACTAGATTATAATAAAGTAAGTAAAGCTCATGACCAAGGTAACACCGGTATGTGCTGGACTTTTGCAACCACCTCTGTAGTAGAGTCATCATTATTAATTGAACAAAATAAAGAAATAGATTTATCTGAAAAACATATCGACTATAGTACAGTTTACTCATTAGATGATGGCACTAAAAACCCTTTTGGCTACTATAGTAAAACTAAAGATGTAGGTGGAAACTACTACCTATCAGGTGCTTATCTATCATCTGGTCGTGGCCCAATTTTAGAAACAAAACTACCTTGGAGTACCACATCAAGTTCCAAAACAAATACACTAAATCAAAAAAGTGACTACTATGTAAATGAAATTGACTACGTATCAAGCGCATCTTGTGATGCAAATACCATTCTAGCAATTAAAAAGAACCTTACTGAATATGGTGCAGTAGGTGCTCAAATATATGCTGAAACTCCTACATATGTATCAAACGATAAACTATCATATTACTATAATGGAAATAACACAATTAATCACGCCTTAACAATAGTAGGGTGGGATGATGACTATAGTGCTTCAAATTTTAAAACTACTCCTAAAGGAAACGGAGCATGGCTTACTAAAGACACATATCCCACAATCTTTCCAGGAAACGGCACTATTCCAACTGGATATCACTACGTAAGTTATTATGATACTAATATTTGTACAAGTTTAATGAGTGCTTATAAAGTTGAAACAACATCATTTGATAATAAATATTCAAATAACATTCATGGCTTTAGTGGTTATATTCAAACAACTGATACATCCGTTCTTTATTTTAAAAATATTTATACTAAACAAAGTAGTGCTTCAGAAAAACTTACTAAAGTAAATATCTTTACTGGTTATCCAGGCGACAAGTATGAACTTTACTACTCAGATGTTGATGACTTTAGTAAAGCTACTAAAATAGGTGAGGGTACTGCTAGTAAAGTAGGTTATACCTCAGTAAATATATCTAATAAAATAAGTATAACTAAAGAAAAATATTACATCTATCTAAAATACACTACCTTATATAAAGCAGTAGATAATGGTGAAACTTACAACATCTTTCCAGTAGAATCCTTTGCTTCATCAAGCACAGCTGAAGATAAATGGTACTATGTAGCAAACAAACCTAGTAAAGTAAGCTACTACAGCATTGATACAACATCATGGATCGACACCACATCAAATAGTGCTCTACAGTTCTACCCAGTTATCTCAGTATTTACTAAAAATGAAAAAGAAAACATTGAAATTAAAAATACCACAAAGACTCCAACTGATCTTAACATTCAAAATGGCGGATACGTCTATATAACCCTAAACCTAACAAGCGTAAACCCCAATACTTTAAATATAAAAATTACTAAAAACAATATTGACGTAACAAACCAGTTTACCATTACAAAAGACACAACTGGCATAAAAATAACTCTAACTGATAAAGTAACATCTGGCACATATGAAGTAACTATCGTCTCAACTAACGCTAATGCTAAAACAACCTTTACTATAAGAGATAAAAAGAATATACCTATAACAAACGTAAGCATAATTGGTAACAATGAAATAAGTGTTGCAGGCACCATAAACTTATCAGCAGAAATAACTCCATCAAATGCTAGTAATAAAGATATCTATTGGAGTGTTAATAATGTCCGCGTAGCAACAATCAATCAAAGCGGTATTCTAACTGGCCTAAAAGAAGGAGAAGTAATTGTTACGGCATCAGCAAAAGATGGTAGTGGCATTAAAGGAACCAAAACCATTAAAATAATTGATATCAACAAAGAAGAAGGAAACGGAGAAACAATCATAAGTGGTGATGTAAATCAAAATCAAAATAGCACCGAAAATCCTAAAACTGGAATCAGCAATCTAACCGCAGTCCTTCTATCAAGCTTATTTATAACAGTAACACTGTTCATTTTAAGTAAAAAACATAACGTATTTAAGAAATTCTAAGAAAGCCTAAAAACTTTCTTTTTTAACTTGTAAATAAATAAAAAAATATGTAGAATATAAAAAAGAAGAAGGTGATTCCATGAAATATATAAGTTTACTACCAGCAGATCTTTATACAGTAATAAACAAAACTTTATTAACTGAATATGACAAGAAAAACTTAATAAGCCTTTATGAACCTATCATTGGTGCTCTTCCAGTAAGCTTATACTTATCTTTATGGAGTGACCTAGACAAAAGTGAAACATCTAGCATAACTCACACTCATCATCACCTAATGACCATCTTAAAAACTAAACTAGATGATATTAAAGAAGCAAGAAAAGCCTTAGAAGCAACTGGACTTCTTAGAACATACTACAAAGACGGCGAAGAATTAAATAGCTACATCTATGAACTATACGCACCATTATCAGCATCAGAGTTCTTTAATCACCCAATCTTAAATATTGTCTTATATAATAACATAGGTAAAGATGAATACGAAGAACTTATCAAAAACTACAAAAAGAAAAGCTTTAACTATACTGGATTTGAAGAAATAAGTGAAAAAATAAATACAACATTTTCATCAGTACCCGCATCTATGCTAGCTGGATCATCCATCAAAGAAAAAGAAACAAACAAACCCGAAGTAACCAATCTAATTGACTTTGACCTTCTATCATCAAGTATTCCTAACAACATTCTAAATGAAAAAACACTAAATAAGAAAAACAAAGAACTAATAAACTCACTAGCTTTCGTCTATAACCTAGACACCTTAAAAATGAGTGAAATCATTCGTATATGCTTAGATGAACAAGGAATGCTTAACAGAGATATCCTTCAAAAAGAAGTCAGAAAATATTATGAATACAACAATACTGGGGCACTACCAACACTAATCTATAGAACCCAACCAGAACACTTAAAAACCCCAGATGGGGACACATCAAGCAGAGGTAAAATGATCTACATCTTTGAAAACACCACACCATATGATTTTTTAAGAAGTAAATATAAAATTGGCACGCCAACTGCATCAGACTTAAAAATTTTAGAATATCTAGCGGTTGAACTAAACATGACTCCTGCAGTAATCAACGTCCTAATTGACTATGTCCTAAAAATAAACAATAACAAACTAACTAAAGCATTTATTGAAACAATCGCTGGTCAGTGGGCTCGCCTTGGAATCAAAACCGCACGCGAAGCCATGAAAGAAGCTGAAAAAGAATACAAAAAGAAACCTAAAAAAGAAGTCAAAAACGTAAGCAAACTTCCGGTATGGTTCGGTAAAGACCAAACAAAAGAAGAAATAAGCGAAGAAGAACAAAAAGAAATGGAAAATCTATTAAAGGAGTTTAGATAACATGGAAGAACTAAAAAAATACCAAAAACCAAACTTAGATGACGCTCTAAAAAAAGATTATGCCCATGCTCTAACAAACGAAGAATTCAAAAAAACAGTTAAAAAACTAAAAATAAAAGATAGCATTGCTTACAAATACACATCAAAAATTGAAAGAACAATGCAAGAACTAGAAAACTGCAAAAACTGCAAAAGCATTCACATGTGCAAAAATAAAGTTGAAGGTGCAGTATACTATCCAACCGTTGAAGAAGACTCCATAACATTTAACTATGTTGCTTGCAAATATAAAAAAGCAATCCTTAAAGAAAAAGCCGAAATAAAATCAGAATTCTTTGAAATGCCATATGAAATCAAAACTGCAAAAATGTCTAACATCGATATCACTGATGCTAAAAGAGTAAAAATAATCAAATGGCTAAAAAAATTCTACGATAACTTCAAAGAAGGAAAAACAGAGAAAGGCTTATACTTACATGGATCCTTTGGTAGTGGTAAAACATACCTAATAAGTGCTCTTCTAAATGAACTATCAAAAGAAGGTTACACAGCACTAATAATCTACTACCCAGAACTACTAAGAAGCCTTAAAGAATCATTTACAAATGACGACTATTACACAAGAATCAAAGAACTAAAAGAAGCAGATCTTTTACTCCTAGATGACCTTGGTGCAGAAACTGTAACCGGCTGGAACAGAGATGAAGTCCTAGGAACCATTCTTCAATATAGAATGGAAGAAAAAAAAGCAACATTCTTCACATCAAATTTAAACCTACAAGAACTAGCCTCTCACTTTAGTACATCTAAATCAGCAGAAGAACAAATTAAATCAGGCCGAATAATGGAAAGAATAAAACAATTAACTGATAACCTTGAATTAATAAGTGATAACAGAAGAAAATAACCTTCTGTTTTTTGTTGCTTTTTTACGCCCCTTGCTTTACAATAATATATAGAAAGTAGGAGAGTATAAAAATGAAAAAGAAAAAATATCTTTATCTACTATTACTACTTATTTTACCCGTCATATTTTTTGGCGTAGCAAAAATAAGCCTAAATAGTGGTAGTAAAACTAATATGGAAGGAAAAATACTAACAGATGATACATTAGCAGCAGCACCATATACGTATTATTCCTGCAAAAAATGTAATGAGTACTCAGTTGTTGCTGGGAAAAAGGATGAAGAAAAAAGCATTAAATGGTACGAAAATGACAAAAATGCCCTTGCAACTTGGTATATAACACACTATGTAAAATGTGGTACCGTTCAAGAAAAACCACAAGAATATTGTTATGTTAAGGGAAAAATATATCAATTTTTTAAATTAGATATTTACAAAGCCAAAAATAATTGTTCCTCATCTGCTCATAATAGTAGCACAAAAATAGCTGGTGAAGAGTGTACTCCGAAAACAGCCAATAATTGTTCACAAATCCCCGTAGAAATATGCTCTAAGTATTCAGCAAGTTGCAAAGAGGGATTAAATTATTGTGAAAACAAAACAAATATCAAAGTATTTACTGCAAAATTTTATTCTAGTGATACATCAAAAGGAACAGTAAGTGATGCCACAAAAACTTGCTCAGGAAATGTTAACACTGGATGTACAGTAAATTTACCAACAGTCACTGCTAAAAGTGGATATAAATTTTCTGGTTGGAGTTTAACAAAGGATTGTAAGCAGATAAGTATTGCATCAAACTTCAAGTCAACTGCTATTAGTCCTACTAAAGGTGATACGTATTATGCTTGTTTTAACAAAAAAGCCTCAAGTAGTAGTCCATCTAAACCATCTACGCCAGCCCCAGTAACCCCAGTCCCAACACCAAGTCCCTCAACAGAACCAATAAATGACGTGAGATATGCAAAAGCAAACGCATCAGCTGGTGGCTACAAAGTATCATGCGGAGATGAAGTATATGTAACAACTTGTGAAACATCAGGTGCTAACCCAACTTGTATTGTTACAAAAGTAAACGGTGTAGCCGTAAATACAACTACTAAAGTTTACCGTAATTTGTTAGCACCTAGTTTTGATGTACTTCCTGAAAGCTGTAAAAGTCAAACAAGATATACCTTAAGAACTACAGAATTTTATTCTAGTGAAAGTGAAATAAATAAAAAAACTAGTGACAAAATATCTTGTGCTGAAAAAGTAACAATTAATGGAAGTGTAACATCAGCTTGCTCATACTCAAATAATCAGTACTGCAAAGTAACCTACAATGGTAAAGAAGGATTCGTATATCGTAACAACCTAACATCAAGAGTACTTGATAAATCATCATGTGCAGATGAAAAGCAGGTAGAAGCTAGATGCTACCATAATGAAACAGAAGATAAATACATTTGGTCTGAAGAAGACCTATCAAATAAATATGCAATTGAGGCATCAGTTCAAACTGAAGATGAATGCAATGCTTTAAATGGTGACGGTGAAAAAAATTGCAAAACTAGTGACAAACAAACAAACGTAACAGATACAAGTAAAAAAATCAAAATCTGTTACGAAAAGAAAAATAATAAAATAACTGATGCTACTGATGTAATGGATATGTTCACTTGTGCAAAAGATTATACTCAAAATCCAGTTGAACTAACCGAAAACACATGCGATAAAGTTAAAAATGGCACATGTCATAAAACATACTTAGTATCATGCTCAAATGGAACAAGACCTGCAATTGAAATAACCGCATCATTGCTAAATCAAGGACTAGGTACAATCACAATTAAAGGTAGAAAAATAACTAATGATGTTAAAAGTTATTATTTAGATAACTCTGAAAACCCAACAGTAGATAGCATCTGGAAAGACTTTGCTGATTCAAATGCAGTTGCTTATGAACAAAAAGAAGCAGGGCTATACTATGCATGGGTAAAAGATGATAAAGGAATCTTAAGTAGACCAATGTTTGCAATAGTTCATGACGCTGATATTACCAACACTCTACAAACATTAAGCGTAAAAGATGCAAACGATGTAGCAGTAACCTTAAATAGCATTGAAGGAGAAAACGCTTACTTAGACGTTATGCCAAGTGAATATTCACTACTATCAAATAGACTTAAAAATGACAAAACACTAGCGGGCTTTGACTCATTATCAATGGGTTATAAAATAGAAGTAAACAGTAGTAAAATAAGTGTATTTGCAACTCTAACAAGTTCTGATGCATCATACGTTGAAGGTTTCGAGCCAAGAACAGTAGACCTAGATTATGGTGAAAATAAAATCTTAATCAAAATCAAAAACAAAGAGGGTAAAGTAAGAACTTACACAATCATTGCTACAAGAACTGATAACCGTGTATCTAACAACCTTCTAACAGATTTAACAGTAAGTAAAGGTAAAATTGAATTTGATCCATACGTAACAGACTATAACATTGAAGTACCAAAAAACACTAAAAAAGTAAGTATCAACGGTACACTAGCAAGTGACACATCATCATTTGTTGAGGGTAATGAACCTCGTGAAATAGAACTAACTGAAGATATTACAACATCAGTTCTTGAAGTAATAAGTGAGTCTGGTATAACTAGAAGTTATGTCCTAACATTTATTAAAAAAGGAGCAGAAGAAGAAACTAGTACAAGTGCTTATCTAGACACCTTAACAATCGAAGGAACAGCCCTTGACTTTAATAAAGAAATCTATGAATACTCAGTAACTGTTCCATACGAATACTCATCAGTAAATGTATACGCTTTCCCAGAAAGTGACAACGCCTTTGCCACAGTTGAAGGAGATAGAGGCCTAAAAGTTGGCGCTAACAACCTAAAAATAACTGTCAAAAATGGTAAACAAACAAAATCATATACCGTAACAGTAATTAGAAAAGAAGCAGGCCTAGAAATATCTAACGACGTCACACTTTCATCACTAACAATAAAAGATTACGGAATGGACTTTTCACCAGAAAAACTAGACTACACAGTTAAAATCAAAAGAGAAAAGAGTTTAGTCATAACCGCAACACCAACAAGCAGTAGATCAGAAGTATACATGTATGGTAACAACTCACTAACAGGATTTAGCACAGTTAGAATTAAAGTTGTTGCTGAAAATGGGGCTACAAACATATACTCAATTGACATTCAAAAAGATAGTTACAACAAAGCACTTGAAATGACTGCTGTAATTATTGGAAGTGTAATAATCTTAGGAACGGGTATAATAATAGTAGTTCGCAAGAAACATAAAAAAATGAAAGAATATTTAGGAAAGTAGGAATAATATAATATGAAAAAATTACTTATTAGTCTATTACTTATAATGCCTATAAGTGTATTTGCAAAAGTAGATCAAAATACAACAACAACCATCTGGAATGTTAAAGATGAAGCAGATGCAAAAAACAAATGTATAGAAGCAGCCAATCAAAACGGTGGCACTAGCTTATCTAACGCCACTGCTGGCTACTACCTAGAATGTATCGAAGTATCTTGTACAAACAGCAAAAACGTTCATAAGAAATTAAATACTTATGCAGTAAGCTGTGCAAATGGTAACACTACACCAAATGCCATAATTGACGCTGGTGCTCCTGCATCTGCAATAAAAGAAGGTGCGGCTTGTACAGACACAGGCGCTTACGTATACTTTACTCAAAAAACATTCTATAACTGTTCACAAAAGGTAGGCGGTACCGAGTATACACCTTCAACTCCGACTAATCCAGGAAACAAAGACGAAGCATCTAGTGAAACACCAAGTAATAAAGAAGAAAGCCCAAACACTGGAGTAGAAGATTATTACTTAGCATTAACTGCATCAGCAGCAGTATTAATTGGTGGACTATTTATTTTAAATAAGAAAAATGTATTCAAAAAGATTTAAATATTAATAATTTTATGATATTATTAATATAGATTTGAAGATACCCAAATTTGGTTTAACAAATCGGTATCTTTTTTTGGAGGTAATATGAAAAAGTATTTATTAATAGCAATGCTATCAATTATAATTCCCTTAAAAGCTAATGCAGCTTTGGATGTTGGATATGTAAAAGACTATCAATCATGTCTAGACTTTCAAGCAAGTTATGGCCAAGCAAACTTTAATCAAGGATATTTCGGTCACTGCGTTAAAGCCACTTGCTATAGTGGAACTTGGCAAACACAGTTCTATACTGAAGGACTAGTAAAATGTTCAAATGGTAACAAAGACCCACTATACTTTGTTGCCAAAAGTTCATGTACCGCATATAGTGGTGCTTGTAGAAGTGATGCATACCCAAAATATTGTGCTATCCTAGCATCATACGACTGTTCAAGGACAAGTAATGGCCTAGCATACACAACTACAACTAAGAAAACAACAACGACTACAACCACAACTAAAAAACCATATAAGCCAAATACTACTAAACCAAATGTAACTACCTCTAAAACTACAACTTCAACTACCACAACTACTAGTACTTTAAAAGATAGTAACAGCTACTTAAAAGAGCTTACTTTAAAGGGTACAGACTTTATCTTTAGTAGAGACGTTGAAACATACAACTTAAAAATAAATAAAGACATAACAAACATTGAAATTACTGCTAAGCCAGAAAGTGAAAAAGCAACAGTTAAAATTGAAAACAACGAAAATATCAACATTGATAAGCCAATATTAATAACTATAAAAGCTGAAGATGATACAAGCCGAGTATATAGAATAATCCTTTCTTATGCTGATGAAAAAGATAACAATACGAGTCTATCAAAAATTGAAATTCAAGGCTACAACATCGAATTTAAACCAGATGTAACTGAGTACGCTCTAAAAATAAATAAGAGTGATAAAACTTTAGATATGATTGTTGAGACTGAAAGTGACTTATCAACATACGAAATAAAAAACAATACAAACCTAAAAAACAAAAGTAAAGTAGTCATCACTGTTACAGCAGAAAATGGTGATACTAAAGACTACACAATAACAATCAAAAAATCAAGTAACTTTGGCTTAATCTTAATAATATTAATATTACTTGGAATATGCGGTTACGTAATCTATAAACTAGTAACTAAAATGCCAGAGCAAAAGGAAGATGATGGATATGACTACGAATAAAAAATACTATAAATATTTACTATTACTTCTTTTAATCTTACCCATAACTGTTCACGCTGAAGCAGTAGGAGAAAACATGTGTTCAAGAGAAGAAATCCAAAACGTAATGAGATTTGTTGGATATATAATCATGTTCATCAAACTATTTGTACCACTAATAATTATAGGTCAAGGAGTCTTTATCTTCTATAACGGAGTTAAAGCAGGAAAAGAAGATGAACTAAAAAAATGCGTTCAAACTCTAGGTAAAAGAATTCTTGTTGGTATAATAATTATGCTCCTACCAACAATTATTGATATTACCTTATCAACTGTAAAAGATTGGACTGATTATCAAGGCGAATACGAAACATGTACAGAATGTCTATTCCATCCAAACAACTGTTAAAAAGAATTGATTTACAATTCTTTTTATTATATAATTAACTTAAGATAAGGAGGAATAAATAATGAAAGAAGCTTCAGGTGAATTAAGTATGACTGCAGTAGCAGTAGTAGCTATCGCTGCAATAGGAGTAGTATTTACTACACTTATCTGGCCATCAATGAAATCAAATATTTTATCTAAACTTCATTGCTCAGCAGCAACTTGTCCAAACTGTACTACTGAAATATGTGATTGCTATTATTGTGAAGACGATGCATGTACAACAACAGTAGATGTTAAATGTCCTAATAGCGAAGCAACTAATTAGTAGGTGAATTATGAGAGAAGCGATAGGTGGAACTTGGATTTTTTCTATCGTTATTGTCTTTATAGTACTTTTTACAAGCTTTCTAGCTATATCTGTAAACTACTCTAAAGCCTTCAAAGTAAAAAATGGTATCGTTAATATCATCGAAAAAAGAGAAGGGATAAGCGATGCAACAGTCGATGAAATATCAGACTATTTAAATAGTGTAGGTTACTTAGTATATAGCAGTTGCCCTGACTATGTAGCATCACAATCAAATGAAAGTGCACATGGATTCGAAGCAAGTAATACAAACTCAAGAAAATTTAAATACTGCATTGCAAGAACAGAAGATACTAGTGGAAATATTAAAAAGACTTACTACAAAGTAACTGTCTTTTTTAGAGTTGATTTACCAATCATGGGAGAGATATTTACATTCCCTGTAACAGGTGAAACAAAACCAATCTATTTTCCTAAAAATGATGTCTTCTAATTGGTGATTCTATGAATATAAACATAATAATTAAAAATCAAAATAGTAAAGTTATTGATAGTGTTAACATAAACTCAATAAAAACCTTAACCGGTGAGTTTACCAGAGAAACAATCGAACTAGAACTAGGTAACCTATTATACAGTAAAGCTGTAATAGATATAACCGCCATCAAAAACTTCTTTGATATTAAAGAAGTCCTTAGATTCCTAAGTTTCTTTGGCCCAAACAAAACAGTACTTCTTCTTAATAACAGTGAGCTCGTAAACAGTAGTAGTTATCTATCATTATTAGTTCAAAACGGCTACTACAACTTTACAAGAAATGCTGCCGGCATAAACTATTTACTTTCAAACCCAAACACATTAAATGATGTAACTAAATATATAAATAGTTTAAATCAAAGCGAAAGTATTGAAATAAATAAAACTGGCCCCAATACCTTTGGAAATCAAGCATATCAAAGTAATGCATATTCTAACGATGACTACAATCCAGGATATGTTAAAGAAGAAGAATCTATTAAAACAAAGGCAAGAATCATCGGTATTCAAAATATAACTGAGCATGCAGGAGCAACAACACTAATGTACATGATGCTTAAACAATTAAGAATCAACTATAAAGTTAAAGCATTCGAAATGTTTAAACAAGACTCAATTTATCTAAAAGATAGTGATATATCATTTTGTACATCAGTTGAAGATTTAAAATATAAAATAAACACATTGAAGGACACTGAAATTATCCTCATTGACCTAAATGGTTTATCAGAAAAAAAACTTTGTCATGATATTTTATATTTAGTAAATCCAGGAACAATAAGCCTCAATAAAGCACTAAAAAAAGACATTAACATTAGAGAAAAAATTACAGATGGAAAAATAATACTTAATCAAAGTGCAATTAAGGATGAAGAATTATCAAACTTTGAATATGAAACAAAATTTAAAGTTTATTATAATATGCCGGTAATAAACGACCGAGCAGACAGACTATTAGTAGTTGACAAATTATTACTAAAACTAGGATTTGGAAAACAAGGAAGTACAAGTTTTTTCGGCCTTTTCAAATAATTTGTTGACAATATCTAAAAATTTAGATAAAATTTAATTATGTAAGGGAGATGTGAATTATGAACGTTACCGGATTTTGTGATCAAGCGTCAGACGTATTAGGATTTATTGGTTGGATCCTAACAGTATTTAAAATAGCTATTCCATTATTAATTATTGGATATGGTATGTTCGATTTAGGAAAAGCAGTAGTTGGAAGTAAAGATGATGATATTAAAGTTGCTAGTAAGCGTTTAATGTATCGTGCAATTGCTGGTGTGCTAATTTTCTTCGTACCAACAGTAGTAATGTGGCTATTTGGAACTATCAATGGATACAAAGATATGCCAGTTGATAACTTCAAAAAATGTCAAGACTGCATTTTAAGTCCTTGGAATTGTGACTAATTGAGAATCTCAGATTACTGAGATTTTTTTCTTTGTAAAAATAATTAATAAAATGTAAAATATTTACTATAAAAATACTTTTACTATTACTATCTGTTATAATTAAATCGTGATATATATGAAAAAAGAATACAAACTTATAATAATTTTATTAATAATAACAATCCTATCAAGCAATTTTATATGGTATAAACTTTTTACTAGTGAAAAAGAAAAATTAAAGCATGCAATAATTCCCTCATTAAAAGATGACTACTTTACAAACCAACTAATACTCTCAAAAGGAGAAAATAATTATAGTATATATGAGTATGAAGAACTATTAGATAAATACTATAGTAACTTACAATATAGCTATATTACTAAAAACTTTCCACTAGTAAAGCAAAATCCAGATTATCCAAATGGATGTGAAGTAGCTAGTGCAACAATGTTACTTAATTATGCTGGCATTGATATTGATATGAAGAAATATGTTGACACATTTCTTCCAAAAGAAGACGTTTATGAAAAAAATGGCGTTCGTTACGGGCCAGACCCTAGTGAATATTATGCTGGAGACCCAAGCGATCCTAAAAGAGGCTGGGGAACATTCTTACCAGTTATAAAAAATTCTATATATTCCATATTTAAAGAAATGCTTCCCGAAGATACTGCCGGTCACGTTTTTACCTCAAATGATAAAAGGCCACTAGAAGAATATGTTCAAAGTGGGGATCCTGTCCTAGTGTGGACAACAACCGATTATACTGAAGCTAAAGAAGTTTATGAATGGTTTAGTTACGATAAATCTAAAACCTATACATATCCCAAAAATGCACATGTTGTTGTAGTAATTGGTATGGATAAAGATAATTATTATATAAATGACCCATTAAAAGACGAAAAAGAAATCAAAGTTCCAAGAAAAAAATTCAATAAAAGCTATGACTCAATGGGACGCCAAGCATTATTTATTCGAATAACCGATATTTATGAACCCAAAAATCAAAATGAAAATGCATATAAAAATAATTAAAGTATTTTCCTTGCAATATGCTTGATTTTATATTAAAATTATATTGTATATAGAGGTTTGATTAATATGAAAAAAAAGGCTTGGCTTATAATACTAGGTTTAATTTTAACTATAAATAATAATGTTTACGCGTTAACAGAAGAAACTTGTGAAGGAATATTGGGCGAATCAACAATGGAAGATTTATCAAATATTTTCAAATATATGAAGATTTTAGGCCCAATTTTAGTAATTGCATACTCAACTTATGACTATATATCAGCACTAGTAAACAAAGATCCAGAAGAATATAAAAAAGTTAATAAAAAACTAGTTACAAGATTAATTTTAGTTGTTGTATTATTCTTTTTGCCAATAATATTAAACCTTGTATTAAGCTTCATTAATGATACATATACAACGTGCATAGAGTAGGAGGACAAAAATGGGAACACTTACAGGAGGTATAGTCGGTAGCTGGCTAATAAATGCTTTTTATGGAATTCTTCTTACAATTGACTACGTAATTTATTTAGCAATAAATTTATGCTATCAATTATTTGAGGTAGTTAGTAAAGTAGAAGTATTTACAACAGAAAATGTTGGTATTATATCTAGAAGAATATATACAATAATTGGCATAGTAATGCTATTTGTTTTTGCGTATAATATTATTTTAGGAATAGTTGATCCAGATTCATTAAACAAAGGAGATAAATCAGTACAAAACATAGTTAAAAATACTGTAATATCAGTTGTTCTAATTACACTATTTCCATTAATATGTGAATACATGCAAACTTTTCAAAATCATATAGTTGAAAACAATACAATTAGTAATTTAATTATGGGTTCCACTGTGTCGGACACTGGAGAAAACGGTAGCGGGAAAGGTGCTTTAAATGTTTCAACAACAATTTTTACCGCGTTTTACCACCCACTTAATGAAAACGGAGAAGCGGTAACTTTAACAGAATGTGAAACATCTTCGGCTAAATTATGTCCAAGATATAAAGAATTGGCAGATAAATCTAAAAATAGTATAGTTGACCTTCATAATTTTATGCAAGATAGTGATTTAAAAAATGGTATAGCCGAAGATAATATGGAATACTTATTCCCATTAAGCACAATAGCTGGAGTTGTAGCAGCATACTTATTCTTATCATTTTCACTAGACTTAGGAGTTAGAGCTGCTAAATTAGGTGCATTAAAATTAATCGCACCAATTCCAATATTTTTAAGAATAACCAAACCTAAAGGTGGCCCTTTCGACAAATGGTTCAGTGAATTTACCAAAACATATCTTCAAGTTTTTGAAAGAATAATAATAATAAATTTTGCCATGCTTCTAATCTCATTTGTTTCAGATGTAGACATCTTTGCAACTGATGGCAATTTTCTTATTAATGTTATAGCTACAGTAGTAGTAATCCTAGGAATCTTAAAATTTGCAAAAGATGCACCAAAACTTATTGAAGATATATTCAGTGTTAAAATACCACAAATGTCACTTAAGAAGAAAATTAATGATAATGAATACGCTTTGCGTGGAGCTTCTATGTTAGGTGGAGCAGGAGCAACAGCTGTTGGTAATGTAATAAAAGGTATTGGAGAAGGCAAAGGTTTTGGCGGAGTTCTTAAAACAGGTCTTGGTGGGCTTATTGGTGGTGGCCGTCAAGGATGGATACAAAGTAGAGGACTTAATGATGTTAGTAAACTAAAAGATACAATCGTAGGTGCTCGTTCAACAGCTGATGAACACAGAGACGAAAGAGAAGCACAAAATAGAATGCTAGAAAATCAATGGATAGCTGAACATGGTGACGAATATCGCAATACATTAAGAAGACTTTACCCACAGATGACTGATGACCAAATTGAGGAGGAAGTGAAGAAACAAGCAAAAGAGTACTCAACAATATTTGATCGCATGGGAGATAATATTGCTCACACTGCATCATCATTTGTTGAATATCTTACAGAAGGAAGCAATTCTATATTGCAACGTTCCGTAGATAATCAAACAAGAATAAAGAATACAGTTAGTTCATTTTTAACTGATGTTGCTAACAAAGGTTCATATGGAAACATAAAAAAAGGACGTGATGATCTAATCACAGACTCATATCAAGGAAAAATGACAAGTGCCGAACTAGCAAGTCGATTGGCAAGCGTTTCAGGAAAACGTGTAACACAAAGCGGGAACTCAATCACTGTAGGAAACAAAACATATGACTTTGCTAATGCAAATGATAGAGAAAAAGCAATCAAAGCTGTTTATAAAGATTTATTATCAGCAGAACAAGCAAAGAGCTTAGAAAAACTTGGACCTAAAGGATGCAGTAATTATGCGCAAACCCTTTCAAAACAATTTAATAACATTGCATTTACGATAGATGACCCAGAACAACGCGATAAATTGTCCGGCATGATTAACGATTTAGTGCTTCAATCGAAAGAAGAAAATATAGATTATGCAAAATTTGCTAAACAATATGAAGATATAGAAGCTGCATTAGGTGATTCAATTAAGCAGAGCAAGGCAAGCTTAGCATCAGAAAAAGCAAAAAAGGACGGTAAATAATGATTGATAAGATAGATGCTAAAATCATTAGCAAAATATGTGAATCATATATTGAGCAATTTAAATTATTATTAAGTTCTTGTGATGAAGAATTTGATTCAATTAAACGTGCTTGGGATGCTGAAACGACTGACTTTTTCACTGGTGCAAGACGAAGATTTAAGACAAAAAAAGAATTAGATACACATTACTATGTAGAAATGGTAAATTTATTAAATGATATTAAAGATGAAAATCCATCATTGTATGCAGTATGTACTAAGAATATGAACAAAGTACTTAAAAATAATCCTACATTTTCTAAAAAAGCTGGGCTAATAGTACGTCAAGATGACAAATATTCAAATACTGAATACTATGTGAACTATCTATTTTCTGAAAAAACGCTTAGCAGATGTAAAGCACTTATAGATTCATTTGGAATTAAATAAAGGAGGAATAAAAAGTGGGAAACAATAATTACTTGATACCAGCTAACTCAAAAAAATCTATGCTGATATTAGGACTATTTAATACAACAGACCTGGTGATATTTGCAACTGGAATTATAGTAAGCTTCGTTCTTATGTTATCAATTCAAACTAATGACATAAAAACAGCACTCTTAATATTAACTCCAGCTCTTGTATGCACGTTCTTAATAGTTCCTCTACCTAATCAGCACAATGTAAGAACATTCATTAAAAACGTATATACATATTATACAAATAATCGAGTTTATTATTGGAAAGGTTGGTGTAATAGCTATGGCAAAACAGATGACAGGTAAGTACTCTGAAGATTGGGTACCAGTTAAAGCAATTCAAAATGGAATGATTATCCTAAATAATAATTACTATGTAACCGGTATAAAAGTTGAACCTAAAAATATTTTCATATTAGATTATCAAACTCAAAATAACATTATCTTTAATTTAAGAAACTTTTATAACACAATTGATTACGAATTCTGGCTAGCAGTTGCCGATAGACCAGTAGATATCAAACTATACTTATCACAACTACAACTTCAATATGACAATGCTCAAAATCAAGCAGTAAGAAAATTAATTAATCAAGATATTCAAAAAGCTGAAATGTTCGGTGGAAGCAGTGTTAATGCAGTTGATACAGAATACTTCTTCTTATTTAGAGATAAAAAGATAGATGTAGTGCAAAAGAGAGTTCAAACAATGATTGCTAATCTAGCAAGTTGCGGCTTAAATTCAAGACAAGCAAGTGACGATGACTTAAAGTTCTTGTTACAAAACTTCCTTAATGGAGGAACAAAAAATGAGTATGGGACGGTGATGAGTAATGTCTAATACATTTAAAAGTGAGATTGCTCCTAAAGGAATGAAATTTGATGTAAATGAATTTATGATTAGTGATAAATATGCAACTATTTTAACTATCATAAGTTACCCAAAAATTATTGGGCCAGGATTTCTAGCAAATATTACCAACTTACCAGGAGTAAAAGTAGTAATTAAACATATTCCAATTGACTTTTCAACAATGAGTCGTATGATTAACAAAGAAATTGCTGATTTAAAAGAACGTTATCAAAGAGAAAATGAAAGAACTCTTCAAGAAAGAATTCGCCAAGATTATGAATCTCTAGAATCATTTGTTCAAATGCTAGCAGCAACCCAATCAAGAATATTTGACTTTCAAATGCATATTATGCTAACTGCAGATACTAAAGAAGAATTAGAAAATAAAAAGATGCAAGTTAGAAACTATCTTGATGCCATGGGCATGAGAGGAATCCCAATGATGTTTGAACAAGAAAAAGTTCTAAAATCAATGATTCCAATATTCCCTAAACAAGATGTTGAAGAAAGAGTAGGTATTCCTATACCAAGTCCAACAATTGCTGCAATGTATCCATTTGTATTTGACAGCATCAAAGACCCAGGCTCAAGTACATTACTAGGCGTAGACTTCTCTGGTGGTGTAGTCCTATTTAATCAGTTTTTATATCAAACTAAGAAAGAATATAATCGTAATAATGCTAACATGATTATCTTAGGTACATCAGGAAGTGGTAAATCAACTGCAGCAAAACTTATGCTTAGAACTCATATCAGAAATGGCTGCAAAATAATTGCAATTGACCCAGAAGGCGAATTAAGTGAAATGGCACACAATTTTGGTGGAGACTTCATTGACTTAGGACGTGGTGGGGCTTTTGGTATGATTAACCCACTAGAAGTAATTTTTGATGCAGATGAAGAAGAAATTAGGGAAGGCCTAGGATACACAGTTCTAACAAGAACATTGCAATCTCTAAAAGCTTTCATGAAATATTATTATCCATCTATTGAAGAAGACGTTCTAGCAATATTTAGTGAAGTAGTTCAAGACACATATAAAAGATTTGGTATTGACTTTAATACTGACTTTAGTAAATTTACATCAAAAGACTTTCCAATATTTGATGATGTATATGCAACTATAAAAGGTAAACTTTTATCAATGCCAGAAGCTACAAGAGAGAAAGACGTTATGGAACGTCTAGAACTAAGAGTTAGACCATTCGTAAAAGAATTAAGATTCTATTTTGATGGTCATACAACAATCGAAACGAAAAGTGACTTCATCGTATTTAATATTAAAGAACTAATGAACAGTGATGAAAATATTCGTAATGCCTTGTTCTTCAATATCTTAAAATACGCTTGGGGATTATGCTTAGATAAAACTACCAACACGGTTATGTTTGTAGATGAAGCCCATGTTCTATTATCAAGTAAAAACGAGCTTGGTGCAGAATTCCTTGCTCAAATTCAAAGACGTAGTCGTAAGTACAATACCGGAACAATTATCATTACTCAGCAACCAACAGACTTTGCATCAGAAAGCATCTTCGTTCATGGTAAAGCAATCTTCGATAATGCTGCATACTACCTAGTAATGGGACTAAAAAAACAAGCAGTTGAAGATTTATCAAAACTAATAGACTTAAACGACAATGAAAAAGAAAGCATTAAAACATATAGTCAAGGAGAGGCTCTATTTGTCTGTGGAAATAGACGTATGAGAATAAATGTAGTACTAACCCAAGATGAACTAGATTCATTTGGTACAGGTGGAGGACTATAACAATTAGGCGGTGATAACATGTTTAATTTTAAACATTTAACTAACAAACTATTAAAAGCAGGTATTTTACTAATACCTTTCTTTTTAATAGTTTTTTTCCTAAGTCCAAATATAACTAGAGCAGCCAGTTTTAAATATGCTGATTTTGACTTTGATAAATTTGCTGAAGAAAACTTAGGATACTGGACATACCTATGTAGTGAAGATTATGACAACCAGCCTGATATTGACAAATGTAAAGAAAAAATTATAGCTAGTCAAAGAGTATTTTATACAAGACTATACAAACTACTTGCAAAATATCAATCAAGAGGTTTATTCATTGACGATAAAATAATAATCATGACTGCTTTCTTTGAACTAGACCCAGACCTCTTTGCTGATTCTGGCGATTACTATAAAGAAGTAACTGGTTCATCAAATAATCCATACACTGGAGATGAATCTGATGTTGATTATGATATAGACAAAGAATATGATGCCTCATACTGGGAAAATGAATCAGATAGTATTAAACTATTAATAAAATCAATGCTAGGCTACCGCTCACAATGCTATGGAACATACGAACCAACAATTATTGAAAACGATGATGGCACCAAAACTACTGAATGTGTTGGTAGTATGGCTATTTTAGAAAATGGTGTATGCAAAGACCTTATTAAACAAGATTATGTAGGTTTCTGGGAAAAAGTCCTAGCAAACAGTGGTGTATTATCATTCTTCGGTATCAAATCAGAAGCTGAAGATGAATGTAAAAATGAAGCAGCAAGTAAAGGATATGCTGGCTATAACTATAACGTTAATACAGCTCAAGAAGTAGCTGAAAGCAAATATTGGGAGTTTCTAATAAAAGGAAACTACTTCGATAAAAAGCCTCACTTAAGTAACTATTACACAAAAGTATTAGATAAAACTGGTAAAAAAAGAAATACTGAACTTACAGAAACTGAAAAAGAAACTTATAAAGATGATATAACCGAAGCAAGAACAAAAATTGTTGAAATGATTAAAGATTTACTTAATAATTATGGGCAAGAAGATAATATGGTAAATTACACAAGTGCCGGAAATCCAAATGCTTTTTGGTGGCCAATTGGTTCATCAGAGACCACCGAAGAAGGTGGTATAACCTATGCTAATGGTACTCCAGTAGCAACAGCTATAACAAGTATGTTTGGACTTCGTATTGACCCAATAACCGGAGCAGCCAACAGTGGTCACACGGGAATCGACATTGCTCCAGGTGGAAGTCCAGGTGTAGTAAACGTCATCGCATCTAAAGATGGCATTGTAACAAAAGTAATTAATAACTGTGTCTCATTCGGAGATAAAACATGTGGTGGTGGATACGGAAACTATATCATGATAAGCCACTCAGATGGCATGTACACATTATATGCTCACCTTCATGAAGGAACAATTAACGTAAAAGTAAATGACTCAGTACGTCAAGGACAAGTAATCGCTAAAGTAGGTTCATCAGGACGCTCTACTGGAACGCACTTACACTTTGAAGTAAGAACAGACGTCTCAACAAGAGTAGATCCCCTAAACTATGTAGATCAAAATAACCCTAGACCAGCATCATCTGCATCATCAAGTCTAGTTGAACTTATTGAAATGTTAGAAGGAAGCGTAGGAACTGGAGATACATATACAGTATATTGTAATAGTGGAGACATTCCAACAGTAGGACATGGTATAACCCTTGCAAATAACCTAATTCTATTCCAAAGATATGGTATTAATCTGACAACATCCAATAACTACTACAACTACTGTGGAACAACCATGAACAAAGGAGTAGTCGACCAAATCTTCGCAGACCGGCTTAACCAAGACAGAGAATCAATAAAAGCCCTGTGTGTAAGTAATGGACTAACCCTTAATGATAATCAGCTAGACGCTCTTGCATCAATGAGATACAACCGTGGAAACATAAATGGGTTCTTCGACGCATTCTCATCATATGGGTCAACGGATGCCTTATGTACAAACTGGTGGAACGAAACAGCAATAAGAGCCGGTTCTCAATTTGAAAAAGGACTAAGAAATAGACGCCAAAAAGAATGCAAAATATTCGTTCATGGATACTAGTAAGGAGACTTTAAATGGATAAAAAAACATATATCATTATTATAATCGGCGTAGTAACAATACTAGGTACAATATTCTTAAATAAAATATTAAAAAAAGATTCTAAAAACAATAATACCAATTCTACGTCAATTCACTTAGTAGAAAACTACTCAGACTTTTTTACAGTAAACGGATGTGCAACAAAATACATTAACTATCTAACAAGCGAAAATAAAGAAGCTCTTATCAAAGTACTTAACGAATCTTACGTAAGTCAAAATAAAATTACTAAAGAAAACATTTTAACAAAGATAGATAACTTTTCTGGAAGGAGTTTAACATATAGTGCTACTAAAATGTATGAAGAACCATTAAGTAAAAAAGTAAATAAATACTATATTAAAGGGACACTATATGAAGACTCAATTGATGGCTCAACAAAATCGGGTGACTATTATCTAATCGTCACAATTGACAACTCTCGAAAATTATTCGATATAACTCCCTATGATGGAAAGATGTTTAAGGAGGAATAACTATGAGAAAATTAGATTCAGATAAAATATCAATCATAATTTGTGTTATATTAGTTCTTGGTGCTATCATATTTTCTATTATTTATAACAAAAAAGAAGAGGAAGATAACACCAAAGAAAATTATGAGTATCTTCACAACTATGAAGTAAATGAAGTAACATACACATATGTAACTGAGCAAGATATGGCTAAAAAATACCTTGCAGATTTTGTAAATTTGACAATTAATGACAAAAAAGCTGCTTACGCTAAAATAGACGACTACTATAAAGCCCAAAAACTTCAAACATACACAGACTTTGAAAAAGCCTTGAAAAATCTTTATTCTACAAAATTTTTAAGTGCTAAAGTAGTATCATATACAGTCTTAGATAAAACAAAATATAAACTATTTTATATTATAGATGATGACAACAACTCATTCATCTTTAAAGAAAAAAGTATTATGGACTATACAGTTTACCTAGATAGTTATACAATTGAAAAATAAAAAGAAAGGAAGGTGCCTTTATGGATGAAGAAACATACAAAGCAAAATCTAATGGTCTAACTCCTGAAGAAAATGAGCAAATCCAAAAGAGCGAAGACGAAAGAAGTACTGAAAATAACGCTAACAATCTTCGTAATGCAGCAAACGTTGCAATGCAAACTAAAATTCCTCACGCAGTAGCAGCTGGAGCAATCGTTAAAGGTGCCGACAAACTTACTGGAGGAAAATCTAGTGAAGCAGTAGGTAAAATAATTACCAAAATAAATAAAAGAATTCCAATGGGAAAGCAAATTCAAGAAACCTCAAACCAGCTAAACGAAAGTGGTATTAGTGATGCAATTGGGGCAGCAACTTCAATAGATAAAACTGAGCAAGTCCAAAAAGCATCTTCAGCAGCCTCAGCTGCTTCCAATGCCGCCAATTCTAAAAAAGATGGTAATTTTTCTCCTTTTCCTAAAAATAAAATTAAAAATAAATACCTAATTATTAGTATAGCTTCTTCGTGTATCTTTTTCTTCTTTATACCAATACTTTTAATCTTAATAGGCCCAAATGCTGGAGCAATGCTTGACTTAACGAGTAAAGGTGGAGACGTAGGAAATAACAGCACTAACTATAATGCATCGGCGTATACAGCTGCTGAAGCTGAAAACCTTCTTATATATATGGGTGACTCACGTATAGTGGGTATGATGAGCAGTATCACTAATAAAAGCATTACCTATATAGCTCAAAATGGTGCAGGATACTCATGGTTAGTAGATAGTGCTATCCCAGAACTAGCAAACAAAATCGAAGGTAAAAAATTTATCGTTCTTGCCTTTGGAGTAAACGACTTAGGAAACGTGTCAAACTACTTAACCAAATATCAAGAACTAAAAGACACCTATCCTAATGTAAATATCTACATAATGAGTGTTAATCCAGTAGACGAAGCCAAAGAAGCAGAAAGTGGATACACAGTAACTAATGAAAGTATTGAAAACTTCAACGAAACAATGAAAAATAGCTTTGGTGAAAACTACATTGATGTTTACGCTCAAATAAAAGATAACTTTGAAACAGAAGACGGTGTCCACTATACTACAGAAACTTACAAAAAAATTCATGAAATAGTTATAAACTATATACTAAGTAAAAATAAAATAGCTGGCGCAACATCAGATTATGGATACCCAGCAAACACCGAAAGCACTGAATTAAAAGGAACAAGTTTAGTTGATGCAATAGGTGAGGATGGCGTAACTGAACTCGAAAACAAAATAAAAACAGCAGTAGGCAGTGGTTGCAGTGGAGCATCAGTAGCAAGGGCAGCAATTGCTCTTATCGATGGCCTTCACGCTAAAGGCTTTCACTTACCATACTATTATGGTGGAGGACATGTATCAAAAAATCCAATTGTTGATAAACAGTGGGGAACTAAAATAGGAGCAAGCATACAAAAACCTAATGGCAGCTACGACTACTATAAAGGATTAGATTGCTCAGGATTCGTAATGTGGGCAATGCATGCTGCCAATATAACCGGAGCATATACTGCATCTGGTTACCTATCACTTGGCGAGCATATCCCATTTAGTAAACTATCTCCTGGAGACGTTATTGCAAACACTGGCCACGTTATTCTTGTACTAGAAAATACTGGCTCAGAACTAAAAACTGCAGAATCAACAGGTGGTGGAGTGCAGTACAAAACCTACGGCTATGACAAAGCATCATACTATACAGGTATCTCAATGAGTGAATACTACGCCAATCATTGCGGAGGATGATATGAAAAAAATAATAATATTACTAATTTTAATGGTATCCCTAACTGGCTGTGAAGCCGTCTATAATCTCGATATAAACAGTGATACCTTTAATGAAGAACTTGTCCTAACAACACATGACAAAAGTACTAAAACCAAAAAAACTGTAAACATCGCACTAAAATCCAACATCCCAGTAGATAATGACTTCTACAAACCAGAAGTAACTTTTAAACAAAACAATCTAAAATATTACCAAATATTAAAAATCGACACAGACGATGAACTAGGCGTTCGCTATAAATCAAGCCTAACAAAAGAAGAATATCAATCATCAACCATAGTAAAAGAACACTATCCTAACTTCAAACTAAACGAAACCGGTAACATAGTAAGTTTAACTTTAGGTAAAGGTAACATCTTTGACAACTACCCAGACCTAGAAAAACTGACAATAAACATAACCGCAAACAAACGTGTAACCAAACACAATGCCGATGGTGTAAATTCAAACACATACACATGGTATCTAACAAAAGATAACTACAACAAAAAAGAAATATATATTAACTATAACAAAATTGAAAAACATGATAAAAATGATGAAAATACCTTCAACTATAACATAATATTCATCATCACCGGTATCATTCTAATAACACTTGTAACCTATATTGCAATAAAGGCAAAAAATACCGGCAAATAATCTGGAAAAAAATTTAAAATTAAGATATAATAAAAAATGAGGAGTGACTTAAATGAGATTTAGAGTATCTGCAAAAGATTTAATTATATTTATAATATTCTGCATAGCATTACTAATTCTATCATCTTTAGCAGTGCTTAATGTAACAAGTTTACTTACTTCAACTGAATTTTATGGTTTAAATTTTTTTATGGGATTTACCAAAGATTATATAGCAGCAACTCTAATCGTATTTGCTGCTGTACTAATCTCAATTTTCTATAGTGTCTCATCATACATCTTTGAAAGAGAAAAAGGCAAAGGAATCGGTTTAAAAATCGGTGAAAAAGATGAAAAAGGTTATAGTAGATGGGCTAAAGCAAGTGAAATCAAAAAAGACGCTGGCGTAGAAAAAATTGTTATCAAAGAACAAGAAGCTAAAGCAGCCGGTATTCCTTTAATAAATGATGGTAAAAATATGTGGGTAGATAATGGAGACTATCATAACCTAGTAATCGGAGCAACCGGTTCAGGTAAAACCAAATGTCTAGTAGACCCACAAGTACAAAGCCTTGCTCGTAAAGGCGAAAGCATGATTCTAACTGACCCAAAAGGTGAACTTTACAGAGATCACTCTGAAATGTTAAGACAAAGAGGTTATAAAATAATCGTTCTTAACTTCCGTAATCCAAATATGGGCAACGCATGGAATCCCCTTACACTTCCTTACAAACTATATCAAGAAGGAAACACTGATAAAGCAACCGAACTACTAGACGACGTAGCATTAAATATTCTATATGACCCAGAAAACAAAAACGATCCATTCTGGGAAAAGAGTGCTGCTGACTTCTTCTCAGGTTTAGCTCTAGGCCTATTCGAGGACGCTAAAGAATCACAAATCAACTTAAACTCAATAAACTACATGTCAACAGTAGGGGAAGAAAACTTTGCTACAAGTAATTATACAAAAGAATATTTTCTCTTAAAAGGTGAAGACTCAAGTCCGTACGTATTTGCTTCCAATACCATAAATGCACCTAATGAAACTAAAGGAAGTATCTTATCTGTATTTAGACAAAAAATAAGACTATTCGCATCTCGTGAACAATTAAGTGAAATGCTTTCATACAGTGACTTTAACATGGAAGACATTGGTAGACAAAAAACTGCAGTTTTCATGATTATCCATGACGAAAAAACAACATACCATGCACTAGCTACAATCTTTCTAAAACAAGCTTACGAAACATTAATTGATGTAGCACAAAACAGTCCTAAAGGTAAATTACCTCATCGTACAAACTTTATTCTAGATGAATTTGCAAACATGCCGCCATTAAAAGATGTAACAACAATGGTAACTGCAGCTCGTAGTAGAGCAATTCGTTTCACATTCATCATCCAAAACTTTGCTCAGTTAAATGATGTATATGGAAAAGAACAAGCAGAAACAATAAGAAGTAACTGTGGCAACATCATCTACTTAATTACAACAGAACTTGCAGCACTAGAAGAAATAAGTAAATTATGTGGAGAAGTAAAATCAAAAGATAAAGATAAAACAGCATCAACACCACTTATCACAGTAAGCGACCTTCAAAAACTTAAATTATTTGAAGTAATTATCTTAAGATCAAGATTAAATCCATTTAGAACTAAACTTACACCAAGTTTTGAAATCGACTGGGGTTCAGCAAACTATGGTAACGGAGTACTTGTTGAAAGAGAAAAAAGACCCATTGACTTATTTGATATTAAAGAATTTGTCAAAGTAAAAAAACGTAATAAACTATTTGATGCCCTAGATAAAAAGGCACCAATAACACCAACCCCTGTTCCTGAACTTGAAAAAGAAAAAGAAGAAATAAAAGAAGAAAATAAAATAACAAGCAAAAGTTTTAACCCATTTAATAATATAGAAGAAACACCTAAAGATATCAAAACATCAAATTCAAAATTTGAAAAATCATTTATTGAAAATGAAATGACAAAACCTAATAAAGAAAATATCATTGAAGAAAAAACGCCAAAAGAAAATAACTCCGCATTTAATTTCAGCAACTACCCAACATTTGAAGAAAATCTATCTAAAGAAGAAAAATCAGCATCCCCTAAATTTGATGTTGATGACCTAGTAAAAAGAATAGATGCCAAAATAGCTGAATTAGAAAAAGAAGAAGAGTTAGAAAAAGCAAAAAAAACTGAAAAAAAGATTGTTAAAGAGCAGGCTGAAATCAAAAAGACTGAACCAGAAATAGAACGATTTGATTTAGGAACATCATATGAAGAACCAACAAAAGAAGAACCAGTTGTCAACATTGATAATGACAGTATTGTTGTAAGCGACGAAACAACAGACGACCAATATTATGATGACTTCTTCAATGATTAAGAGACCTATTAACTAGGTCCCTTTTTTGTAAAAAAATGTATAATAAATTCATTTAAATAAAATTAATAATAAGTAAAGTAAAAAAATGTGCTAGAATAAGGTCAGAAGGAAGGATTGTATCAATGAAAAATACTATATTTGGAGCAATCATTGCAGTTGTAGTATGTGCTTGTATATTTAGCATTTTATGTGTAGCAGATGTAATTAGTTTTAATAAAAATAATAAAGTTAATAATACAGATAACAACACTCAAAAAGATGTGAAGGAAACTAAATTATGTGAAAAAGCAGAAACAATCGATGGTAAAGAATACAAAATGGTTTTCTATAAATTGTCAAATAGTGATAAGAATAATAAAATTGAACTATTAATTGATGACAAATCAATTTATAGCGTAAATCAAGATTATTATATAAATAATCCTGATGTAGAAACAGGAAAACTTATGAATTCAAAATCTGACTGTGAAAATTATATTTCTGACGACACTAATTTATTTAATATAAAAAAGATAATATCCGATAGTAACTATAATTATTACTTATTAGATGTATCATATTTAAATGACATTGCAGTAAGTGAAAATAAAACAACAAAAGAATACAAAAGTTTAAAAGACTTTGGAAACCATGGATATCCATATGGCGTAGTAACATATGAAGCATTTCAATCTAATCCAGAAATTAATACATGCTTAGATAGGAAAAGAGTAGATATTGTGGATGACTATATATCAGAATTAGTAATAAGTACAAGGCCAAGTAAAATAACAGTTTCAACTGGAGAAAAAGAAATGTGGACAGCTGATGAAGAAAAATACATATTTAAAGACGGAAATATAGAAAAAATAACAAGCAGCCAAAAATACGTTGTAGTTTGCAACACACCATGGTAATGATGAGCCAGTTAACTAGGCTCTTTTTTTGTAAAAAAATGTATAATAAATTCATTTAAATAAAATTAATAATAAGTAAAGTAAAAAAATGTGCTAGAATAAGGTCAGAAGGAAGGATTGTATCAATGAAAAATACTATATTTGGAGCAATCATTGCAGTTGTAGTATGTGCTTGTATATTTAGCATTTTATGTGTAGCAGATGTAATTAGTTTTAATAAAAATAATAAAGTTAATAATACAGATAACAACACTCAAAAAGATGTAAAAGAAACTAAACTATGCACAACATCAAATACTTTAGATAACAATGAATATAAAATAGTAATTTATAAAGTAGAAGATGGCGAAAAAAATAATAAAATTGATTACCTTGTAAATAATAAATCAATATATACATATAATTTAGATTTGTATAAAGATAGGGTTGGAGGAATTGACGTATTCCCAATAAATACTGGGCAAGAATGTGAAATTTATCTAAATGACATCGAAAATAATAATAATCGAGAAATATTTAATATTAAAAAGATAACTTCTGATAATAATTATAATTATTACCTATTTAATGTACCATATTTAAATAATCTTGCAATAAGTGAAAATAAAACAACTAAAGAATTTAAGAATCTTAAAGATTTAGGATTTAATCAAGATTACGGTGTAGTAACTTATGAAACCTACCAAAAACAAACTGAAAATATGCAGTGTTTAGATAGGAAAACTATTGATGTTGTTGATGATTATCTATCAGAATTAGTATTACCTAAAGACATAAGTAAATCAGAGATTGTTACTGAAAATAAATATATATTTAAAGATGGAAAAATCGAACAAGTAAAAAGTGATAATTTATACTATCCACTTTGCAACACACAATGGTAATGATGAGCCAGTTAACTAGGCTCTTTTTTTATACACCTAAAAATAATAATCATACAATACAATATGAAAACCATTAATATAAAAGATATTCCTAAAGGTGGCACACTAATTAATCTAGAAAAATATCAAGGTGCATACGAAAATTTAATACTAAATCATCAAAAATATTTTGATAAAAAGAAGAAATATTACATCTACTGTGCCAAGGGAGTAAAAAGTAAAAGAGTTACCGCAATTCTTGAAGCATACGGATACAATGTTACAAGGGTTACCGACTAACTCTTTTTTCCACATGTGGAATAACTAAAAGCAAAACCATTATTAAAAGACGTATAATTATTATGGAGGCAAAAAATATGTTAAAAATTAAAACAAATTCAAAATTAGTAGAGCCAGGTGACACATTTGTTGCAATAAAAGGAAACACAGTTGATGGACATCAATATATAGAAGAAGCAATTAATAAAGGTGCCAGATTCATCGTCGCTGAACACGGAGAATATAAAGTACCAACATTAATTGTCAAAGATACTACAGAATATCTAAGAGAAACTTTAAGTAAAGATTATTCTAAAGATTTTAAAGATCTAAAATTTATTGGTATTACTGGAACTAATGGAAAAACAACAACTGCATTATTAACAAGTGAAACCTTAAATGAACTAGGCGAGTCATCTGCATACATTGGTACAATCGGTTTCTATATAAACGGAGAACTAGTAAGAGAACTACCAAACACAACACCTGACATTCTAACGCTTTATAACTTGATTTACGAAGCAAAAGAACAAGGTGTAAAATATATTGTAATGGAAGTAAGTAGTCACGCTTTATCTTTAGGAAGAATAGATGGTATTAACTTCGATGCAGCAGCATTTACCAATCTAACTGAAGATCATCTAGATTATCATAAAACTATGGAGGAATATCTAAAAGCAAAGCAAAAAATTCTTACACACCTAAAACCAGAAGCAAAGATGATTGTAAATAATGATGATCCTCACGCCAAAGATTTTGAAACAGAAAACACAGTTAAAATCGGTAAAACTGGTGATATTGCTTTTATGGATTATGAACCAGACGCTACTGGTACAAAAATATGGTTTAAATATTTTGATAGACAATTTGGTGTAAGAACAAACATGTTATGTGAGTTTAATATTTACAACTATTTAACCTCTCTAGGACTAGTAACATCAATGGGATTTGATCCAACAAAAGTTATAAGTTGTGCTTCTAAATTAAAACCACCAAAAGGAAGAAATGAAATAATAGGGGTAAATGGTGCTAGAGCTATCATCGACTATGCGCATACACCAGATGCAGTTGAAAAAATAATCACTTCAAATAGAGAAGTTACTAATGGAAAAATCATAACAATAGTTGGATGTGGTGGTAACCGTGATCCACTTAAAAGACCTATAATGGGAAATATAGCATCTAACTTATCAGACTTCGTTATCTTCACAGATGATAATCCAAGAGAAGAAAATGAACTAGATATCCTAAAAGACATCTTAAAAGGAGTAACTGAAGAAAACTACATAGTAGAACCAGACAGAAGAAAAGCTATCATCTCTGGCCTTAACATGATTAAACCAGGAGACACTCTCTTAATACTAGGAAAAGGTCATGAAGACTACCAAATTATTGGTAAACAAAAACATCACTTCAGTGATAAAGAAGAAGTAGAAAACTACTTAAAAACATTAAATATAAGTGATGAAAAAACAATTTAAAAGCGTCAAAAATGACGTTTTTTTATGTCAAAATTACAGATTTTAAAAGTCTGCAAACCCGCATAAATAAAGGGCTTGCACTAGTTTAATAATTATGCTATTATACCTCATTGAAGGGTACTATGTTAGGCTTCTCCTTTTACATTTTAAGTGTGAAAGGGGTGATGAAAAGATGAAACAAATTAAAGAAATACTTCAATTGTTATGCATCTTAGTAATCCTTTTGATAATTTTTATAATCACTATAAAATATTAAAAAAAAGAAGCTACTAACTAACCTGTTAAGTAGCTTCAAAACACAATAGTGGAGAAGCCTAACTTTCAGGGGTTAGTGCTCTTCCTTAAATTAATTATACTACAAAGTGCTTTTTTTATTCAAGTTCTTTTTTTAATGAGTCTTTACCATCAACCATTCTAGATACTAACATAGAACTAGCACAGTCACCAGTAACATTTAAAAGAGTAGCTGGCGCATCAATAATCGTAGCAATAATAGTAAGAATTGGTAGTGCTGCTACTGGAAATCCCATTAGTTTTAAAATAAGCATCTCTGATATAGTACCACCACCAATAGGTACAGCAGTAACTAAAATAGTAGCAAGTAATGATACACCTAAAACTTTAATTCCACTAACTGGCATATCAAATAAATAAACTAAGAACATAATCTTAAATACACTACCTATAATAGAACCATCCTTATGAAATGATGTTCCAAGAGTAATAGTTGGACTAGCAATATCTTCACTAACTCCAATTTTTTTAGCACACTCAGTATTAACTGGTATAGATGCAGCAGAACTACATGTAGATAGGGCAGTAACACTAGCAGGAATAATATTAGCCCAGTATTTCTTAACCCCAATCTTACCAGCTGCCATATAAGCATATAAACTATAAATAACAAAATATACAAATAGAACTAGTATCGTATATATTACAAGCATCTTAACAAATCCTTGTGTTACACTTGCTCCAAACGTACCTGTAAATGATGCAAAATAGCATCCAAGTCCAATTGGTGCATAATACATAAGTATCTTTATAAGATTCTGTAATACCTCATAAGCACTATCTAATACTTTAAGAAAACTCTTTCCTTTTTCACCACTCTTATTAATTGCAAGACCACTTAAAATAGAAATAACAATAAGAGCTAGAATATTATTCTTACTAAGTAAATTAACAAAGTCATTAGTACTTACTGAATTAACTAACTTATCAAGTACAGAAGCATCATCACTTACCTCTGTAGACTCATCAAGTAAAGCCGTAATCTTATTTGCGTCCCCACTATCAACAAGTCTTATTTTAAGTGAAGTAAGTCCAATAACAACACTAACAAGTGAAGTAAATACAAATGCTATAATAATACTTCTTAAGATTTTGCCAACTCTCTTAGGTTTATCAATCTTACCAATTGACGTTGTAATAGATAAGAAAATAAGTGGTACTACAACAACAAGTAACATATTAATAAATAATGTACCCAGTGGCTCCAAAACAGTGGCTTTCTCTTTAAATACTAATCCAACAATTGTACCTATAACAAGTGAACCTATCAATATAATAGATTGTTTATAATTTTTAATTATCTTCTTCATAAATCTTTCCTTTCCTATAAAATTATATTAAAAAGAGTGTCTTTATATAAATAAAGGTATTCCACGCAAATTCCACACCCCTAACAAAATTAAGGAAAATATGGTAAAATATATGTGCAAAGGAGGACACATGAAAAAAGCATTTATTAAAATGAATGAAGGTAAAGACTATCTATCTCTAGGTAATCTCTTTAATTCAATTAAAAAAAACTCCACAAACAAATTAACAAGCATTCAAACTGAAATATTTTGTTCACTTTTTAATATAAATGATATTAGTTCTAAAACCGTAAATAACTACTGCATCGGTTATCGAGCAATAAGCATGGACTATAAAAAAATTTACTACGACTATCAAAAATTATATGAAGAAGATGAAAACTCCTTAACTAAAATCGTATTAAGTATCATAAGTATTCTAGATGAAATAATCTATACAGAAGAAGACGATGCACTTAAAATAATAAACTCAAATAAAAGACTATCAAAAGTAATTGATAACCTAATAAGCATTGCCAAAACAGATACATCAATAAAAGAAGAATACTTAAATAAAATTATTAATTACTACGAAAAAAAGGACTTATATAATGCATTTGTTCTAATTCTTTTCTATGCTATCCTAGAAAACGAGCAACCACTTGCAAACTATGAAACTAAAATAGATATCAAAAGTAAAGAACTAGCTGAATACTTACAAATAAACTTGCAAGAAGGAGTAAGTTACATAAATTCCCTTAAAATACTAGCTAAAAGAAATAATATGTATGCACTAGCTGAACTTGGCTCTCTAGAGTACTCTGGATTAATCACTGGCAAAGTAAACTATGAAACGTGCTTTAATTATTATCTTAAAGCTGCAAAGAAAAATCACCCTAAAGCATCATGGATGGTAGCAAACCTTATCTATTATAAAAAGATATCTGGATATACCACAGAGTTTGCTTATGAATACATTAATAAAGCCATCAAACTAGGAAGCATTGCCGCTATTAACACTTTAGGAAACTTTTACTATAATGGCTTTACCCTAGATAACAAAAAAGACATTGGCAAAGCCCTAGAGTGCTACAATAAAGCAGCAGAATTAGGTTATGTATATGCCTATAACAATCTTGGTAGATACTACGAAAACATCGATGAAGAAAAAGCATTAAACTATTATAAACTATCAGCAGATAACAATGAAAGCTGGGCTCTAAACAAATTAGGTGAAATATCAAGGAAAAAAGGAGACTACCAAAAAGCTTTCTTCTACTATCAAAAATCAATTGAAGCCCCAGTTCTGGAAAAATACTATTATGGCTACTATAATCTTGCAAAATACTTCTATCTAACGCCAAATGAAATTGTCAAAGAAGATAAAAATAAAGGTGTAGAGTACTTAAAAATTGCTCTTAATAACGGCATAACTAAAGCCAAAGAAGAACTAGAAAGGATTAAAAATGAACTTTAAAAATAACACTGATAATTTAGACCAACATTTTTTAGTAAGTGAAACAGTTATAAATAAATTTATTGAAGCGTCTAATCTTACAAAAAATGATATATGCTTAGAAATAGGTCCCGGCAAAGGCATTCTAACAAAAATTATCGCACCCAAAGTAAAAAAACTTACAGTAATCGAAAAAGACGAACGTTTAGAAGAATACTTAAAAGAAATACCAAATATAAACATCATTATTGGCGATGCTATCAAAGAACCTTGGCCTAAAGTCAATAAAATCATCACTAGCATTCCATATAGCATCATTGAGCCATTTATAAAAAAACTAACCAAAGAAAACTTTGATGAACTAATTATGATGATGGGGAAAAATTACTGCATGAATGCCATTGATAAAAAAATCACATATCTAAGTTTAATGACTAACGTCTTCTTTAATATTGAAAAAATAATTGACGTTCCTAAAGAAGCCTTTAATCCATCTCCTAGGGTAATATCATGCCTAGTTAGACTAACTCCAAAAAAAGAACTTACCAAAACAGAAGAACTATTTCAAAAAATCTATAACTTAGATCATAAAAAATGCAAAAATGCGATTATTGAAAGTTTAATAATTAGAGACAATCTCACCCAAAAAGAAGCAAAAAAAATTGTAAATAGTCTTAATATCGATGAAACTATCTTAAATAAACAATTTTTCCTTATCAAAAACGAAGAATTAGAGACTCTTTACAATAAACTCTTACAAAATAATTAAAAAAAAGAGGTATTTATTATATAATAGAAATAGGTGATCACATGAAAGTAATAATTAGTGCTGGTGGTACAGGTGGTCATATTTATCCTGCCCTAGCAATTGTAAAAAAAATAAAAGAAAAAGAACCAAATAGTGATATTCTTTACATTGGTACTCACAACCGTATGGAAAAAGATATTGTGCCAAAAGAAAATATCAAATATGAAAGTATCGAAATTTACGGTTTCAGTAAAACGATGATTAAAAGAGACATTCAAAATATTGGTCTAATTTTAAAAGCTGAAAAGAAATGTTTGAAAATAATGAAAGAATTTAAACCAGACATTGTCATCGGAGTAGGTGGCTATGTAACATTTCCAGTTCTAAGAGCCGCTAGAAAACTAAAAATCAAAACATTTATCCACGAACAAAATAGCATCCCAGGAAAAAGCAACAAAGTATTAAGTAAAAAAGTAGACCTTATTGGTGTATCATTTAAAGACACTTTAAAATATTTTGGCAATAATGCCTTCCTATCCGGTAATCCTTGCGGTGAAATGGCTATTGACAGAAAACCAATTAGTAAAAAAGAATTTGGTGTGCCTCTAAACCATAAATGCGTTCTAATCGTTCAAGGTAGTCTAGGTAGTGGTATTATAAACAAAAAAATGGAAGAATACTTAAGAAGTATTAAAGAAGAAAACTACGACGTAATATATGTTACTGGTAAAAGTTACTTTGATGCATTTCCTAAAGACTTCTCTAAAAATATTCACATAGTACCATACATCGATAATATGAGCGCTCTAATTAAAGACATCGACATCTTAGTAACTAGAGCAGGTGCAAGTGTTATAAGTGAAATAATGGCTTTAGGTAAACCAAGCATTCTTATTCCAAGCCCGTATGTAGCAAACAATCATCAGTATTACAACGCTAAAAGTTTAAGTGATGCAAATGCTGGTATCATGATTGAAGAAAAAGATTTAACAAAAGAAAAACTAAAAGAAGAAATAAATAAACTTCTAACAAATGAAAAACTATACAAAGAAATAAGCGAAAACGCAAAAAAAATGAGCATTGATAACAGTAGTACTCTAATATATGAAAAAATCAAAGAATTAATTAAAGAATAAAAGGAGAAAACATGAAAACTAAAAAGGTAGTTAAAAGAAAATTTAATTTTAAAAAATTTTTGATTCTTATTTTACTAATTTATCTAGTCATAAATGGAACATACTACCTTTTAAAAAGACCAGTTAAAAATATAATCATAACTGGAAACAAAGAAGTAAAGGACTACGAAATAATCGAAGCAGCAAACCTTAAAAACTACCCATCATTCATAAGCCTCAACAAATCAAAAATAACTAAAATCTTAAAACAAAATCCGCTTATAAAAGATGTTAAAATTAAGAAAAACTTCAAATTTCAAATAACAATCAATGTTACTGAAGAAAAAGTAGTCGCATACAACTTAACCAATCAAAGTTATCTTCTATCAAATGGAACCTATATAAATGATAAGAACTTTCTAGGAGTACCTCAATTAAATAATTATACCCCAGAAGACGTTTTAAAAAACTTTGCCGAAGAATTAGGAAAACTAGACGAAGATATTATCGGTGACATCAGCGAAATCGAATATTCACCAAGTAAAAATGAAACAGGCGAAACAATAGATAGTACCAGATTCAAACTAAAAATGAAAGACGGCAACACAGTCTACACAAACGTCAAAAAATGTAACGTCTTATCTTATTATAACCAAATATATGCAAGTCTTAAAGATAAAAAAGGTGTCCTAAACCTAGATAGTGGTAACTATGAAAGATATGTATTAACACTTTACGAGGAGTAAATATGAACTACAATGAAGAAATGAAAAAAATAATAAAAACATTTGATAACAAAAAAACAATCCTCTTGCATAGTTGCTGTGGACCATGTTCATCAAGTGTTATTGAAAGAATAAAACCTTATTTTGATATAACTGTCCTATATTATAATCCAAACATCGAGCCAAAAGAAGAATACGAAAAAAGAAAATCCGAACAAATAAGACTTCTTAAAGAATTAAATATTAAATATATGGACTGTGATTATGATAATGATATCTATCACGAAAAAATCAAAGGAAACGAGGAAGAAAAAGAAGGTGGGGCAAGATGCACTTTATGCTTTATGCTAAGATTATCTAAAACCGCTAAACTTGCCAAAGAAAATAACTTTGATTACTTTGGTACAACATTAACCGTAAGTCCTCATAAAAACAGTGAACTTATCAACAAAATTGGTTTTAAAGAAGCCGAAAAAGAAGGTATTAACTTTTTGCCAGCAGACTTCAAAAAAGAAGAAGGCTATAAAAGAAGCATTGAACTATCTAAAAAATATAATCTATATAGACAAGACTATTGTGGCTGTATATATAGTAAGGAGGAACGTATGAAACAAAAAGGATTTACCTTAGTAGAACTCATCTCTGTAATCGCTGTTTTAGGGATCATCATGGTTATAGTAATACCAGCAGTAACTAAACAACTATCAAATTCCAAAGATGCCCTAAGAAAAATGAATATCAAAAACGCTGAAGAAAGTGCTTTACTACTTATAACAGACTTAAACACATGTGATAGTGAAGCTCTAAACATCTTAAAAACGGAAAACATCTTAACTGAAACTCAAGGTGAATCTTACTGTCTAAGTACAAGAAATGCCTTAAAAGGTGGCATCGAAGTATCAATGGATATTCTAAAAAAATACAACTACTTAACAGACTACGATGAGCAGTGCTCTGGTACAGTAACCCTAAAAATAAATAACGCCAATCCCGAAGCAGATGGAAGCAATATAGAATGTAGGTGATAACATGGGATTATTTAACAAATTTAAAGAAATCTTTAAAGGAAAAGAAACTAACAATAATCGTGAAACATACGATAAAGGTCTAGAAAAAAGTAGAACTGAATTTATAAGCAGTTTATCTATTCTTGGGCACAAATACACTAAAGTAACAGACGAATACTTTGACGAACTAGAAAATATTTTAATCAAAGCAGACATCGGTATTAAAACAGTCATGGACTTTACTGACAAACTAAAAAAACGTGTTAAAAGTGAAAATATCACAAGTACAGAAGAACTAAAAGAAGTCATCGTTGATGAACTATTCATGATTTACGTTAAAGAAGACTTTCTAACAGATAAAATAAATATTCAAACTGATGGACCAACTGTAATTCTAATGGTTGGCGTTAATGGAGTTGGTAAAACTACTACAATTGGTAAACTTGCAAACCTCTTTAACAAACAAAATAAAAAAGTCTTACTAGTTGCAGCAGATACCTTTAGAGCAGGTGCTGTAGAGCAGTTAAAAGAATGGGCAGATAGAACAAACTCACTATTCGTTGGTAAAGAAAACGCTGACCCAGCAAGTGTCATCTATGACGGACTAGAAAAAGCCAAAGAAGAAAATGCTGACATTATCATTATAGATACTGCTGGTAGACTTCAAAATAAAATAGGTTTAATGAAAGAACTAGAAAAAATAAATAAAGTAATTGGTAAACTTATTCCTGGTGCTCCTCATGAAACACTTCTAATAATTGACGCTACAACAGGTCAAAACGGAATCAGTCAAGCCAAAAGCTTTAAAGAAATTACTAACATAACTGGTATTGTTTTAACCAAAATGGATGGCACAGCCAAAGGTGGAATCGTTCTTGCAATCAAAGAAGAAACATCTCTTCCAGTAAAATACATTGGCCTTGGCGAGCAGATAAATGATCTAAAACCATTCGATATAGAAGAATATATCTACGGGCTATTTAAGGATATGATGTAATGGAAGACTTATTATACTATACATGTCTATTTGATTACTACAAAGACTTATTTACAAAAACAAAGAAAGACTACTTTATTGATTACTATTTTAACAATTTAACCCAAGAAGAAATTGCTGAAAACTATAAAGTATCTAAAAATGCTGTAAGTAAAACCTTAAAAGAAGTCAAAGAAAAACTAGACTATTACGAAGAAAAACTAAAACTATATCACAACAAAGAGAAAATAAAAACACTACTATCAAGTAGTGAATTTACTAAAATTGAAGAATACATTTAAGCCGCATGGCTTATTTTTTTCTGCTTAAAATATGCAACTATATTAACTACAACAAGAGGTACAAAAATTAAGAAATTACTAAAATTATTCATAAAAGTATCTTCAAAATTAAGAGATAACATAAATAGAACAACATATAAGCAAATACTTAAAAACTGAAATTTTAAATCTCTATAAATAAAAGCAGTTAAACTAAATATACATATCAAAGCAAAAGTTAAAATAATAAGGCCCCACCAAGTACTCGTAAACATATTCTGAACAAGTAATGCCAAAGATGCCGTATCAGTTTTTGACTGTTGATAAGTCAGATGATCTAAATGATTAAAATAAATAAGTATCCAGAAACAAAAAGCAATCTCTACTAAACAAATAATAAATAATAATATACTTCTATCTTTAAATATCTTGTTCATAAACACTCCTTAAATAAGCAAGCGTGTTATTAAGCACAACTGTTGATCTAGGTGCAATAAAATCATAACTTCTCTCCAAATAATGCTCATTATATCTTAAAAAAGTATAAGTCTTCAAACTCTTCATATCTATATATAATCCCAAAATATTTTCAGTACTTTCATAAATAAACTTCCTATAATCCGCTAAATAATCTAAATTAAGAAGTTTAAGATAAGTGCTAACAAACTTTATCCCATTAAAATCATAAGCCTTAAAACCATTTTCATTATATGCTTTTAACTTATCACTCATATCAGTAGCTATAAAATATTTCTCAAGCATTCCGTCAAATGTCTCATCAAAACCCATTTTCTTAATAAGTGCTTTATCACTATCTTTATATCTAGCATTAAGCCCATAAGTACTATCATCCATTGAAGCTATATAAACTAAATTCTTCTCATAATCACTAAAATCATAAAAACTAGAACACATATCATATATAGCAAGGCATGTACTAACATAACTAGTTACAATAACATTTACCATACCAGCATCAGGGTGATGATCAATAGCACCTAGTACTAAAGAAGCATCTTCAATACTTTGATTAACATCATTATGATCAGTTAAAAAATAATTATATTTAAAAATATCTTTCTTATCTAATATAAAAGGGGAGTAATCAAAATTATCCATAACTTGTTTTGTGCAGTCTTCACTTATCTTTTCTCCATCAAGAACTGCATATAGAGCGTCATAACCCAAAGACTGTAACACCTTACTCATTAAATAAGAAGAAAAGATTGTATCAGTATCAGGTTTTTTATGCCCAATAACTAAAATCTTTTTACTTCTATCTAAATTATTAATTAAATCTAAAATACTACTCATCAGCTAAATTATCAAAATATCCTTGAACAAGTACAACTGGAGTTCCTTTATCACCAGAACCACTAGTTAAATCACAAAGAGATCCAACTAAATCAGTAATTCTTCTAGGTGTTGTACCTAAACTAACATTTTGTCCTTTCAAATCATTATCTTTTTTCTTAATTTCTTCTTTAATTGCATCTTTAAGTTCATCACCTCTTAAATCAGCAAACATATTATCAGAAACATACTTTAATTTAATCTCATTAGGAGTACCTTTAAGACCTTCTGTATAAAATGGACTAACAACTGGATCGGCAAGCTCCCAAATTCCCCCAACTGGATCTTTAAAGGCACCATCACCATAAACCATTACCTCAAAGTTTTTACCAGTTCTCTTAAACATCTCATCTTTAATCTTTAAAACTAAACTATCGCCATCTTTAGGAAATAACTTTAATCTTTCATCAGTTGATTTATTACTTCCAAGAAGTCCATAATCTGGATTAAATCCAGAGCCTTCAACACTTTCATTCAAAATATCACTTAAAATAAGCACAAATGCACCTTGTTCACTTAACACTTTCTTAGTTTTAAACCTACTATGAATATCGCAAGTTAAAACATTATTAGTATACTTTAAAATATCACTTGGATTATTTGAAAAAACAAACTCAACATCACAATTTTCACTTTTAACTAAGTCTCTATAATAATCAACCATGTTAATACCAGTAAAAGGATGAATAAATGTTCCAAAATATTTCTCATAATCTTCTTCACTTATCAAACTACCTAAATTAAATGGAGAAGCACTAAGTAAGTTTTCATCCATTATACCATTACCAACTTCATCACTTGGAAAAGATAAAAGTATTGTAACCTTATCCATTGCTCTAGCAATTGCCTTTAAAATCATTGAAAATCTATTTCTAGATAAAATAGGGTAGACAATACCAATTTTCTTACTAGTAAATTTAGCATTTAAATCACTAACTATATTATCAACTGTAACATAATTTCCTTCACTAATTCCAACTACTGCTTCTGTAATTGCAATAATATCCTTATCCTTAAAATTAAATCCTTCACTTTTACTAGCATTAATAACACTATCAACTACAATCCTAGCTAAATCATCATTTTCTTTTATAATTGGGGTTCTTATCCCTCTAACTGTTGTACCAACAAGTCTCATATTTTCACATCCTTACTCTAAAATTTTACTATAAAACAAAAGAAGAAGTCAACTTAATTACCGAAGCAAATCAGTAATTAACTTAATAACTTCTTCTTTCATTACATTATAATCAATTTCATGGTGTTTATGATAAACAACTTCATGACAGAAATTTTCACCCAAAGATGTTGCAATATGCACTCGTTCTTTCAAATGTATTGGATTATGTCCATTTACTTCCAAAATCTTCGTAATTTTTAACGTACTTTCAATCTCTTTATTATGAAACATCTCTGCAATATCCTCATCAGCATGAGCCATACTCATTAGCTCTTCATGAGCGTTCTTAGTTAAAATATGCCTATCAATAAATAAATCAATTAACTTAGAAACAATATCACTAAAATTCTTGGAATGCATATCAGTATTATTTAATATATCTAACATTGGAAATAATATACTATCAGCATACATCTTAATCCCCTCAATAAAAATCTCTTTCTTATCATTAAAATACTGATAAACAATACCCGTAGACACTCCAGCATCCCTTGCTATTAATGCTGTATTAGTATTATAATAACCATTCTCACAAATAAGCTTAAAACCAGACTCAATAATACGATTTCTTTTTAATATTGCTCTTTTTTGCTTTGGCATTCTTACTGCATCCATAACATCACCTACAGCCTAATTATAACATAAACTGCCTAAACCCATCAAATATCGTCTAAATATCTTCAATCTATATATAAAATTAGTTCACTCAAACGAACTAAATCTTAAAAATAAAAACTAAGTACGATTAAACGAACCTAATTACTAAATAAAATTATCTTAAAAACAACTATTGACGTCAATTAAATAACATACTATAATCATAATATGAAACAAATTTCATATAAAAAGAAGGAGATAAAATGAAAGATAATTATATTGAAATTGAAAATTTAACAAAAGCATACCAAATAGGTGAAGAATCATTTAATGCTTTAAGTGGTATCAACCTAAAAATAAAACAAGGAGAGTTTGTCGTAATCTTAGGCCCATCTGGTGCCGGCAAATCAACACTATTAAACATCTTAGGTGGAATGGATAGTGCTACAAGTGGAAAAATAGTAGTTGGTGGCGAAGAAATAACTAAATATAATGACAAAGAACTAACAAAGTATCGTGCTACATCTGTTGGTTTCATCTTCCAATTTTATAACATCTTACCAAGCCTAACCGTCCTAGAAAACGTTAATCTAATTAAAGATGTAACTAAAACAGTTAAAGATGCACCAGAAGCAATTAAAAAAGTTGGCCTAGAAAAACATATGAACAAGTTTCCAAGTGAACTTTCTGGTGGAGAACAACAAAGAGTATCAATTGCACGTGCTATAATGAAAAATCCAAAAATACTTCTTTGTGACGAACCTACTGGGGCTCTTGACTCAAAAACTGGTGCTGAAATTCTAAAAATCTTAAAGAAAGAAGCTGATGAAGATACAACCGTAATTATCGTTACTCACAACGCCCTAATCGCTGACGTTGCCGACCGCGTAATTCGCATCAAGAATGGTAAAGTTGAATCTAACATTCTAAATGAAAAACCTAAAAAGATTGACGAGGTAAGCTGGTAATATGTTAAAACAAAAAATGATAAGAGATATCAAAAATAATTTATCTCAGTTTATAACAATCTTTCTAATGGTCACAATCGGAGTGATGGCATACTCTGGAATCAAAGCATACATGGATGGTATGACTGAAACTGCTAAAGTATTCTACGAAGAAAATAATTTACAAGATATGAACGCCTATGGCCTAAACTTTACTGAAAATGACCTAGAAAAAATCAAATCAATCCAAAATGTTAAAAATGCCGAAAGAAAAAGTAGCATAACTGCTACAACAGATAATGATAATACACTTTTACTAAATATTATCGAAACAAACGAAATTTCAAAATTCTACGTAATTGATGGAGAAGGCTTTAGTAACAAAGATGGCATTTGGCTAGATAACTTCTATGCTATAGAAAATAACATCAAAGTAGGGGACATCATCAAAGTAAATGACGAAACTAAAAAAGTTCTGGGTTTAATTAATGTACCAGATCACCTTTATGATACTAAAGACGAAAGTGAACTATTCCCAAATCGTAAAACATTCGGCTTTGCTTACGTAAATAAAATGGATAATGTTTCATACAACTACATCATGGTTGACCTAGAAGACACAACTAAATACAGTGAAACTAAAGAAGAAATTGAGGAATCTCTATCCAATATTCTTGCTGTAATAGACATCAAAGATACTGCATCATACAAAACATATCAAGGTGAAATCGACGAAGGAAAAACTTACGTTGGCGTCTTCTCCGGATTATTCTTACTCATTGCTTTACTATCTACTCTAACCACAATGACTAGAGTAGTTCAAAATCAAAGAACACAAATTGGCACACTTAAAGCATTAGGATTTTCAAACAAACAAATTCTAATGCACTATATAGGTTATGGCTTTTATATATCTCTGCTAGGCGCTATTGCTGGTCTCATTCTAGGATACTTCTTCATAGGAAACGTATTCATCAATCTTGAAATGAGTTTCTTCGAAGTACCAAATGGAAAACCTCTAATGAATAGTGTAAGTTACCTAGTTGCAGCCTTGACCATTCTAGCGATCATCATTGTAACAATCATCTCTGTAAAAAACATTCTAAAAGAAACACCAGCATCTTGCCTTCAGAAAAAAGCCCCTACACAAAAATCAAAAAATATCAAAATTAAAAATGACAAAATTAGCTTTAGTACTAGATGGAATTTAAGAGATGTTCTAAGAAATAAAACAAGAACCATTCTAGGAATCATCGGTATAACCTGTAGTGCAATGCTTATCGTTTGTGCTTTAGGTATGCTTAACAGTATGAACTACTTCATTGATTTACAATTTAATAAACTATTCAACTTTGACTATAAACTTTCTCTAAAAAATAACTTAACTGAAGAAGAACTAAACAATTTAAAAAATAAATATGGAACTGCAACATCTAAAACATACGGCATTGAAATTAAAGGCCTAGATGACAATAACCTATTTGTAACAGATGCTAGTGACAAAGTAAGATTTGTTGATAAAAAAGACAAATACATGACTTTAACAAATAATGAAGGCGTATATATTACAAGCAAACTAGGTATCAACGAAAATCTAAAAGTAGGGGATATCATCACGTGGAGACTATATGGTACAGATAAATATTACACATCAACAATTGTTGGAATGAACAAAGACCCTCAAAATCAAAACGTAACTGTCACAAGAGAATACTTAGAAAGTATTGGAATTGATTACACACCAGACACAATCTATACAGATAAAACACCAGAAGATGATAAAAACATTGAACTTTCTGCAAGTGTTGAAGAACTAAAAAAAGGCATGGACAACATGTTAAATACAATGAAAACCATGCTAGTACTTATAATCGGAATTGCCATTATTTTAGGAACTATAATTATCTATAACATTGGCATCCTATCTTTAACCGAAAAAACATATCAATTTGCAACCCTTAAAGTACTAGGTTTCAAAGATAAACAAATAAGAAAAATCTTTATTAAACAAAATAGCTGGATAGCAATCATTTCAACCATCTTAGGTTTACCATTAGGTTACGCTTTAACGAGTTATCTATTTAAAGTAGCTATTGAAAAGCACTATGACTTTGGCGCTCACATTAACATCATGTCTTACATCATTGCTGCTATCGGCACATATCTAATAACATACATCGTATCAAATATCCTATCTAAAAAGATTGAAAAAATAGATATGGTAACCTCACTAAAAGGTAACGAATAGGCAAAGAACATAACCAAAAACCTAAAATTACATAAAATACACTAGAAAGGATAGTGTATTTTTTATGTATAGATCAAATCGCTGTGTAGAAGAAGGACCTACTATGACAGCAACATTTCCAAAAGAGGCATGTGAACCAATTTATGAATGTCCATGTGAAAGAGTTTGTCATAGAGAAATCAATCATGTAGTACCTCATATGCAACCAGTAAACACTAGAATAATCAATCATCATGTATATCATCACACATACACTCCATGCTATACATGCTGTGAAGAGAACGAAATCACTCACGTATACGACTGCAACCCATGTAGTAAATAAAGCCTCTAAAGAGGTTTTTATTTTGCCTTACATCTGCTATAATAAACACAGAAAAGAGTGAAATTATGACTATTATAACTTCATTAATAAAAGGAGCGCTTACTGGATTAAATGCCTCAAAAAAACTATGGATAATTGTCATTATACTTGGTATATTAAACATTATCCTAAAAAAAGCCTATCCCAAAATGAGAGGATATTTTGGTGAAAAATGGATAAGAGAAGAACTAAATAAACTTCCAAACGAATATAAAGTTCTTAACAATATTATGGTTAAAGATGAAAGAGGAACTCATCAAATAGATCATCTCATAATTTCTAAATATGGTATTTTTGTTATTGAAATGAAAAACTACTTTGGGACTATCTACGGTTCAGAATATAATCATAAATGGACACAAAAAATAAGAAATCAGAAAAGAGAATTCACTAATCCCATCCATCAAAATTATGGGCATATAAAATCACTTGTTAGTCTACTCGAAATTAACGAGGATAATTTTATATCAATAATCTGCTTTTCAAATCAAGCAAAAATTAAAGCCAAAACCACAACACCATTAACCCAAACAGACTATATAAAAGATGAAATATTAAAATATACAGAAATTAAAAATTTAAATCCAGAAGAAATATATGAAAAATTATTAAAACTAAATATTACAGATAAAAAAGAAATAAAAAATCATGTAAGTAATATCAAAACAAAAATTAAAGAAAATAAAACTTTAGAAGAGCAAATGATATGTCCAAAATGTCACGGAAACTTAATCGAAAGAAATGGCAAATATGGCCCATTTATTGGTTGCTCAAACTATCCTAAATGCAAATTCATTAAGAAAATAAATTAAGAGGTAAAAATGGATATCACAAATATACTTAAAGAATTTATAATTGAAGCATCTCACGGTGAAATAGACGCTTACTTCACATACAACATCATTTTTGAAACTATCATTGGCACTAAAAAAGTAACCACATCAGAAGTTAAAGAAGGAACAATTATTCCTTGTCTTACTATAAAAAACTTAAATAACTTTACTAAATTACTTGAAATTTATATAAAAAAGTCACTAGAATTCTATGACTTATCTTCATTTGAAGGAAATGAAAAAGAGAAAATAAAAATGATTATCGCATCACTATTTGCTAACGCCACATTTGATGACTTTGCAAATCCTATAGATTTCCTAAATCGCAGAATAGCTTTTTTTGAAAACACCAAAGAAGAAACACTGAAAAATACATTTATTTCATCATTTAATAGTTCACTAAACGCATCTATATCTAAAGATAAAATATATAACGAATCACCTTATTATTTAAATGCAGCACTTAGATCTGAAGATGGAGTATTTAAACTTCCAGAAGTAAAATTTGGTATTATGGATGACGCTCTTTACATATATGCAATTCAAAATATTCCACAAGAAAAGACAAACTATACAAAGAAAATAAATAGAGCACTTTACAAAGTTAATGATGGTTTTACAGATGAAAGTACAGCAGACTTAAAGGACACCACCGCAAGTTTTCTCATTGTAAGTGCAATCTTGCTTTCATTTATGCAAGCAAAAAATATCAACAAAATAAAAATATCAAGCATCCTTATTGAAAGATGGAATGCAAAAAGAATAGCAATTTCTAAAAAAGCAAAATATAAAAATTTAACAAATGAAGAAACTGAAAAATTAATTAAAGAGCAGGAAAGAATCCAAGCAAATCTAACAGAAAAATTCTTAAGAACATTTCTAAGATTATCAGAACAATATAATAACTTAAATATTACTGCCTACCCATATGAAATCGACTCATATTTATCATTAGAATTTGCTGGCAGGCTAACAAGCGAAAACAAACTATTAAATGATATCAGTATAAGCATAACAGATAATGTCAAGCACTTATAAAATCTCTTTACATCCCATATACTTTAGATTTTACATTAATATTCATTCATGATATACTTTTAAAGTGAGGTAGAAATGAAAAACAAGAAGTTAATAATAATTATTATACTATTAATCATATTAGGAAGCATTTATCCTATTTATTATATAATCAAAAAAAATCAAAAAATTGAAAATAAAATTTATTACTATGAACTAAAAAATAATTCTTTAACCCTTTTAGCAAACGGCAAAATAGTAAACTTTTACAACTGTGATAACGAATGTACTGTATATGAAAATTACTTTGACAATGGTAAAATTCTTTTACAAGAAAATAATAAAATATATTTATATGATCTAGTAAAAGGTAGTAAACTATCATCTGACTACGATAATGTTTATTTTATAAAGGACGAAAACGAAAAAGTAAACTACTTATTAGTAAAAAATGGTCAGAATTATGGAATCATCAACATGTCTGGTTCTGTTACTGTAAACTTAAACTATAAAGAACTAGGAAAAATAGATGGCACAAACGTTACAAATCTAAACTTAAAAGACGATTACATCACCGCCCTAAGTGATAACAAATATGGATTAATATCTTTATCAAACGGTAAAGGAGTAATCGACTTCCAATATGAAAACATTACTATAAAAAACAATAAAATAATCGCAAAAGAAAATAGTAAATGGTATCTCATTGGTAAGGACAATCGTAAAACAATTAAAAATGGATATGACGAACTAATTCCTTTAACTCAAAACAACATTGTAAGAGAAAATAATTCTATCTATCTAATTGATGAGCAAGGAAATATCATCAGCGAAAAACTAGTCTTAAACAAAGACGAAATAATCGAAAAATATGAAGATGAAACCTTGCAAATTATTAACGAAGAAACCGCAAAGAGAACTAAATACATTTATGATAAAGAATCAAACAAATTTACTAAAACAAAGTAGGAGATAGTATGAAGTACGTGTTTATAATAAATCCTGCTAGCGGTAAAACAGACTATAATAAAATTAAAGAAAATATCATAAAAACCTTAGAAAACGAAGACTATGAAATATATGAAACAAAAGCCCCAAAAGAAGCAATACAAATTGCCAATAGATTTAAAAATGAAGAAAACACAGTCGTCTACTCAGTAGGTGGAGACGGAACTCTAAACGAAGTAGTTAACGGAATTGCAGAAGGCAAATGTAAATTAGGAATAATTCCTACAGGCTCTGGTAATGACTTCTATAGAACACTAAAAGAAACTAAAAATGAAAACATAAGACTAGACTTAGGAAAAGTAAATGGTAGATATTTTATAAATATTGCAAGTGTTGGTATGGATGCTGAAACATGTAACAACGCTAACAAAATAAAAAGCAAAATCAAGTTGCACTCATCATACTATCTAGCACTTATCCACACATTCTTAACATTCAAAAGCAAATCTTTAAAATTAAAAATCGACAAAAACGTCTACGCCGGTGACTACATAATCGCTGCAATCTGCAACGGAAAATATTATGGTGGCGGCTTTAAAATTGCCCCAGTAGCATCATTTGACGATAACCAGTTCGACATCTACATAGTAAGCAAAGCCGGTAAATTAAAACTAATAAAAATATTATTGGCTCTCTTAAAAAGTGAACACGAAAAATACAACGAAGTAAGAAAATATACTGGTAAAAACATCATAATAAAATCTGAAAACAACCTAATCATAAACATAGATGGCGAAATAACAATCTCTAAAAACATTAAAATTGAAATGGTTGAAGACGCTTTAATAATATATAACAACAACGAATTAGTTCAAAAAATTATAGATAATAAAAAAATACAGTAGAATAAAATCTATTGTATTTTTTCTTATTACTTTTTATCTTTATCTTTTCCTTTAATAGCTTCAAGTACTTCAATAGGTAAAGCAACTACTATCGTATTAGACTTATCTGCTGAAATATCACTTAAAGTTGATAAAGTTCTTAAATGTAATGCACCAGGAGTAGAAGTCATAGTTTCAGCAGCCTTAGCTAAATTCTTTGCAGCCATAGCTTCACCCTCAGCCTTAGTAATAACAGCTGCTTTTTCTCTTTCAGCTTCAGCAGCAATTGCTAAAACTCTCTTCATTTCCTCAGGAAGTGAAATATCTTTAAGTTCAACATTTTCAACCTTAATACCCCAAGGATCAGTCGCTTCATCAATTATCTTACAAATCTCTTCAGAAATTCTATCTCTCTGCGCTAATAACTCATCTAAAGTAACAGCACCAACAGCATTTCTCATAGTTGTTTGAGCAAGCTGACCAACAGCAAACTTATAATTTTCTACTGAAATAATAACCTTAGCTGCATCAAATATACTATAGTACAAAACTGCATTAATTCTAATAGAAACATTATCCTTTGTAATAGCATCTTGCTCTGGAACATCAACTGCTTTAGTACGAACATCAATCTTCTTCATGCTTTCAACAATTGGTAAAACAAGTCTCCAACCTGGTTCAACAATCTTCTTGTATTTACCAAATCTAAACTTAACACCGCGTTCATACTCATCAACCTGTCTAATAGAGCGTAGTAAAATAACTGCAACAACCACTAAAACAATAATTATAAAAGTATCCATAAATTCTCCCTTCTAAATTAATTATATTATAATAATTAAAAGATTGCAAAAAAACCTAAATTAAATTATAATTTACTTAAGATAGAAAAGAGGTAAAAGAAATGTTCAAATCAAAAGAAAGAAGATTTAAAAATAAAATAAACTTAATTTCATCAGGAGTTATCTTACTACTAGGTGTATTACTATTTATATTCCCATGGTTCAATATTGAAGAACCAAATAACTTATTATACTTACTGTTTGCAATCTATGCTGGTGTAAAACTAATCGAATACATCCTAACTAGAAATGGCACAGATAGAGAAAATCTATACACAGCAATAGCTTGCACCCTAGCATCAATAAGTGGTTTTAAATTTCATTCATACTCATCTCCAATGGTCCTAAGTCTTACACTAGTATCATGGGTAGGTATTATGTCAGTAATTAAACTAATCAAACTAGACTACTATCATGATCGTAAAAATGGTATGTTCTATGTTAATTTAGTATCATTTTCTTTATTCTTACTTTTAGGTCTTTTAACAAGCATCAATCTATACTTTAATGCAACAGTTGAAACCCTAATGCTAGCATTTTTCTTTGTATGTAATGGTTTACTATCACTATCAGAAAATGGCATAAGAATCCTTGTAACCGGTAAAGACTTAAAGATTAAAGACATTCACTAAGCATCACAATAAGTGATGTTTTTCTTTTACTTTACACCCCAAAAATAGTCAAATATTTGGTAAATCAATCACTTTGTGCTACAATAACCTTGAAAGGGGCTTCTATGAAAGAAAAAGTAGTTACAGAAAAAGAGTTAAACAAATATTTATTTTTATATAAAAGCCCTCTTTACAAAAATACAAAATTTAAAATTATTAGTAGTTCTAAAGAAAGTAATGACCTAGTAACTGGTTTAAACATCAAAAATAGGCGAGCTCGTATTAAATATGTATTTGATAAATGCTGTGAATATCTAGATAATGACTTTCCAAACAACGCATGTGAATTTATTGATGGCAAGTGTATCGTTCAAAGACAAAACAAAAGCAAGCAAAAATGTGGCTGCTGTAGATACTGTGAATACGTAACATTAAACGGATGCCCATCAAAAAATATTGCATGCAAACTATTTAACTGCAGCGAAATAACTAAAAAATATAATCTCAAAACCAAAAAAGACTTAAAACTTCTTAAACTACTAAGTCTCAAAAATAGGGTTGTTTCTTCACACAACTACTTCACAATTGAAGAAGAGTCTCTAAAAGACCTATACACCATAACATACACATACGCATTTATAAGAATGGTCTATAGACAAGTAAGAAGACTATTTAGAAAGGATAAGTATTTATACTTAAATAAATAATATGGAAACAGTAAATAACTTTAAAGACTATGAAATAATTAGTATGAGTAATGGTTATAAATATGAAAAGTGGGGTAAATATTATCTTAAAAGACCAGATCCAGAAATAATTTGGCCAGGAAATGAAAATATCAAAGTAGATGCCGAATATACAAGAAGTAACACTGGTGGAGGATCTTGGAACGTCCTATCAAACATGAAAGAAAGCTGGCAAATAAGATATGAAGATATGATTTTTAACTTAAAACTAATGGGCTTTAAGCACACTGGCTTATTCCCAGAGCAGGCCTATAACTGGAATATTATAAGAGAAACTATCAAAAATGCCGGTCGTAAAGTAAAAGTTCTAAACCTCTTCGCATACACTGGTGCTGCTAGTATCGCTGCCTTAAAAGAACACGCTGAAGTAGTTCATGTAGATGCTTCAAAAGGTATGATTGACTGGGCTAAAGAAAACGTAATATCAAATAATCTACAAAATGAAAATATCAAATTCTACGTTGACGATGTTAAAAAACTTGTTAAAAGAGAAATGAGAAGGGGAAACAAATATGACATCATCATCATGGATCCACCATCCTTTGGTCGTGGTGCTAAAAATGAAGTATGGCAAGTTGAAAAAGACCTATACAATCTAATCAAAGATGCTAGCACTCTATTATCAGATGATGCTTTGCTATTTATAGTAAATACATACACAACCGGTTTATCAATGACCGTAATTGAAAATATCTTAAAACTAACAATAAACAAAAAAGGAAGCTTTGTAAGCACAGAACTCGGAATCGAAGCAAATAACGGCTTAAAACTTCCTTGTGGAATAACAGTAAGGTGGGAAAAAAATGGAAGATAAATATATTAGTAAAAGATACACAGGTAACATTCCTGGAATAAAAATATATATGAATAATAATGGTGTATTTAAAGAAGTAATGCCACTTCTTCTTAGAATGCGTAGCTTAGATCATAACACACTATTCTATAAACTAACTGACCTACCAGAAAACTTACAAGAAGAATATGAAGATATGTCAGTATCACCCAAAGAACTCCTAGGTAAAAAAATTAAAATAGAAAAGGGAAGTGAATACGTTGTAGATAACTTTGGCACAAAGGTTAGAGTATCACCAAAAACATACTTACTACCAATTGTCGGCAACTTCTTACCAAGTGATGGAGTAAATGCATTTACTGTAAAAAATGTCAATGGAAAACTAGAACTAATTCCCATAATTGTGTGCGTAAATTGCCACTGGTCAGAACTATTTACCGGTCAAACGAAATATAAAAACAACGTTTTTTGCTTAGTATCAGACCTAGATCCAGAATCTATAGACAACTTTGTTGATAAAATAATCACCTTAGAACAAGTACCAGAATACCTAGCAAACGCTGAAGAATATAAATATGGTATCATAAAATAATATTTGCCTCATAAATTTTATTGGAGGCACAAATGGAAATTTTAAAAGTATCAAGCAAAAGTAATCCTAGCAAAGTAGCAGGAGCTATTGCCAATGTATTTAGAGAACAAGGAGTAGCAGAAATTCAAACAATCGGTGCAGGAAGCTTAAACCAAGCAATTAAAGCAGTGGCTATTGCAAGAGGTTTTGTCGCACCAAGCGGTAAAAATCTTGTCATCATTCCTGCATTTTCTGACATCACAATTGACGGAGCTGAAAAAACTGCTATCAAACTTATCATAGAAGCCAAATAGGTTTCTTTTTTTTCTTTACTTGACATAAAAATATACTGCAAAGATTTTCAGAATTTGATATAATATGACTGGCGATTTATATGGAATTAACAAAAGAATATATTAAAAAGGTATCTAAATTAAAAAATGAACCAGAATGGATGCTAAACTTTAGATTAAAATCATTTGATAAATTTAAAGAATTAGATAATCCAACATTTGGCCCAAAAATAGAATTAGATTTAAACAAAATAAATTATTATAAAAAAATAGGCGATTTAACTAACAACTGGGATAATGTCGAAGAAAAAGTAAAGCAAACATTTAAAACTCTAGGAGTAATTGATGCTGAAAATAAATACCTATGTGGAGTATCAAACCAGATTGAAAGTGAAGTTATCTATCACAACATGAAAGAAGAAAACGATGTAATCTTTTTAAGTACAGATGAAGCCTTAAAAGAATATCCAGAACTTTTTAAAGAATATTTTAATAACCTAGTAAAATATGATGAAAATAAATATACTGCCCTTAACGGAGCAATCTGGAGTGGTGGATCATTTATTTACATTCCTAAAGGTGTTAAACTAGATAGACCTCTTCAAAGTTATTTTAGAATAGATACTATAACAATGGGTCAGTTTGAAAGAACAATCATTATTGTTGATGAAGGAGCGGAACTTTCATACATTGAAGGATGTACTGCTGCATCATACTCAGAAAACTCTCTTCACGCTGGTGTGGTTGAAATTTATGTTAAAAAGAACGCTAAATGTAAATATAGTACAATCCAAAACTGGAGTACTGATGTCTATAACCTAGTTACTAAAAGATGTATTGTAGATGAAGGCGGTTTCATGCAGTGGATAGATGGAAATATTGGTAGCAAAGTAACCATGAAATATCCATCATGTATTTTAAAAGGCGATTATGCAAGTGCTTCATCAATAAGCATCGCTTATGCAAAAGAAAATCAAAAATTAGACGCTGGAGCAAAAATGATTCACTTAGGCAAAAATACTAAAAGTACAATCATCTCTAAAAGCATTGCATCTAATGGTGGAGAAAGTAACTATCGTGGATTAGTTAAAATAAGTGCTAATGCCATTAACTCAGAAAGTTTTGTTAAATGTGATACTATCATCTTAGACGACCAAAGTAAAAGTGATACATTCCCTAAAAATATCGTATTAAATGACACAAGCACAATTGAACATGAAGCAACTGTATCAAAAGTAAGTGCTGAAAAACTCTTCTATCTAATGAGCAAAGGGCTATCTGAAAACGAAGCAAAAGAACTTATTATTATGGGCTTTGTATCTGACTTTAAAAAAGAATTACCAGTAGAATATGCTATCGAACTTAATAGATTATTAAAAACTGTATAAAAAGATATATAAAATAAAAAATCTGTATTTATATTTACACAGATTTTTTATTTTGTCAGAACAATCCTTTAAAATCTGTTAACTATTTTTAAAAATTATCGCTTTGCATACCTCTAAAAAGATATGTTATAACACATCTGAAAGGAGGAAATTATGCATAATTTAGTACTATTAATTGGACGTTTAGTTAACGAACCAGAACTAGTTAAAACCGAAACTGGTAAAAAAGTTCTCACAATTCGTTTAGCAGTTCAAAGAAACTTTAAAAATCCAGATGGAATATATGAAGCTGACTTTATTAGATGTAAACTATGGGATGGTATAGCGGAAAGAACATGCGAATACTGCCATAAGGGAGACTTAATTGCTGTTCGTGGACAATTAAGAACTGAGTCATACGAAGATGACAAAAAAGAAAAGAAATACATCACTGAAGTAATCGTTGATAGATTAAATTTTTTAGTAACAAACAAAGAAAAAGAAATTAATATTGAATCAGAATAATCATATACTTTATTGGTGACATATGAAAAAAACAAAGTATATCTTATTATTAACATTATCAGCATTATCATTTTATATAACTGATAAAGTGCTCATCTTCATTGATGAACAAAAACCATTGATGAAAGAAATAAAACTAAATGCATCAAAATATGAGACTGCTCCAGTTAATTCAGTCATTGAAAACAATACAATTATACCAGGACTTAATGGTAAAGAAATCGATTATAAAAAATCTCTAGTTAAAATGGAAGACTTTAATGCCTTTAATGAAAACTTTTTAAAATTTAATAATATTACCCCTAAAATATCCTTAGAAAATAATAAAGATAAAATAATAATTAAGGGTAACCCTAAAAAAAGAAGTGTTTCTCTCATCTTAGAACAAGATAAAGAAAAAGAAGAATACTTAGAAAATAATAATATAAAATACGACATACTATCTTCTTTAGATACCGATTTTACAAAAGAAAGGGAATATTTAAATGGTTATAAAGACAAAGAAAACTATGATGCCCTAGAAACAATTCTAAAAAAACATAAAATTAATTCACATATATGCACAACAATGCACAATGATTATGATTATTGTTTAAAAAAAGAACATTACATTGTCTTATTAACTAATGAAAGCCTATTAGTAAACGAAATAATAAATAAAATATCTAGTGGCAGTATTATCTATATTCCTAAAACTATGAAATTAGTAAATCTTAAACTAATCATATCGGAAATTGAAAGACAAGATTTAAAAATAATCTTTCTAAGCACGCTTATCAGTGAAAAAATTTGATATAATTTCAAAACTCTGCTATAATAAATAAGCAATTAGAAAACTTGTAATTTTTATAGAAAGAGTGAACATTTATTATGAGTAAAATAAAAATTTTTGGTATGGGTGGACTTAATGAAAACGGCAAAAACACCTATATCGTTGAAGTAGATGACAAAATATTTGTCTTTGATGCCGGATTAAAATATGCAAATGATACTATGTATGGAATTGATTATATTATTCCAGACTATGATTATTTAGAAAAAAATAAAAACCGTATAGTGGGTGTATTTATAACTCACGCTCATCCAGAAAGTTATGGTGGAGTAAGAGACCTAATTAAAGATATTAAAGACATAAAAATATATGCTACAAAATATGCTATAAATCAAATGAAACTTGATGGTATTAATGAGAAAAATCTAAACCTTATTACTGCTCACAAAAAAATAGTAATAGATAAAGAAACAAGTGTATTTGCTATTAATGTAAATCACTCAGTACCAGATTCTGTTATGTACGTATTAAACACTAAAGATGGTGCAGTAGTTTATACTGGCGACTTTATCATCGATCCATCAATGATGGGTTCTTACTATATGGACTTAGGAAAAATAGCGTATGTAGGTAAACAAGGAGTTCTTGCACTTCTATGTGAATCATCATTTTCTGAAAACAAGGGTCACACAAGTCCAAATCACCACATGAGTTCATTTTTCAAAAATATTATAAATAAAGCCCAAGGAAGAGTAATCTTCAGTGTACTACCAATTCACTTATACACAATTGAAGGAATCTTTACTGCAGCTAAGAATTCTCATAGAAAAATAGTAATTATGGGCAAGAAGTTACAGAATATTATAAACATGGCGATTAAAGAAAAATACATGAATATAGATGAAAAATTAATTGGAGACTTATCAAACTTAGACGACACTAACGCCATCCTTTTAGTAAGTGATGATCGTGCTCATCCATATGGTTCAATTGAAAAAATAGTTAATGGTAATGATAAATTTATTCATCTAAAAGAAACAGATACTTTCTGCTTTGCAGAACCAAAATATGACGAAAATGAAAAGATAATTGTAAAATTAGAAAACGAACTAGCATACAAAGGAATTAATACTATAGGCATTCCTAAGGATAAAGGAATATCACTACACGCTTCCTCAGAAGACCTAATGCTTATGATTAATTTACTTAAACCTAAATACTTTATGCCAGTAAAAGGTGAATATCGTTATATGGTAGGTGCCGCAAATCTAGCAAGTGACTTAGGTTATAAAAAAGATAACATCTTACTAAAACAAAATGGAGATATTGTTGTTATCAATAATAAAAAATTAGAAGATAACTTTGAACACATGTTTATTGATGACGTTTTAATTGATGGAACAAGTTCAGATGATGTAGGTGACCTAGTAATCAAAGATAGGGAAATGCTATCTGAAAATGGTATTGTTCTTGTGAGTGCAACATTATCTAAAAAGGATAAAACCATTCTCGTAGGGCCAGAAGTAACAACCAGAGGTTTCATATATGTTAAAGACTCTAAAGAAATGATTGACGAAATCAAAAGAATATCTTTAGAAGTTATAACTGCAAACATCAACAATGGTTATGTAGACTACAATAACATAAAAACCGAAATAAGAGAAAAACTAAGTAAATACTTTTATGTTGAAACAGAATGTAAACCAATGATTATTGCTGTAATTCAAGAAGTTTAAAGAGTGAAAAAACACTCTTTTTTCTTAATTATTTTTAAGATAACACCAGAATAAATCCAATTAAAAGGTCTAATGAAAGTGATGTGTTTATAAACTAGTGTATTTTTTTTAAAATTTGCATAGATTAAATTGAGGGGGAATATACTATGGCTAGTCTTAAAGAGATTGTTACTAAAGCTGTAATTGGCAAAGCTAAGAAAAAGACTACTACTGATTTATCTTTTACTTCTGAACAAAAGATAGACAAAATACTTGGCTGCTGGATCATAAATCATCATTTTGAAGGTGAGAATGATAATGGCAAGGTTACTATTAGTGGTTCTTACGATGTTAATATTTGGTATTCATATGATAATAATACTAAGACAAGCGTTATTGTTAAAACATTCAGTTATGATGATGAGTTAAATATTAAGTTAAAGAATCCTATTAATGCAAGTGATATTATAGTTAGAGCTCTTACTGCACCAAATGTTAGTAAAGCAGAGGCAGTTGGAACTACCATTAATTTAAAGGTAGAAAAAGAGATGGGTGCTGAGATAGTCGGAGACGCTAAGGTAAGAGTTAGTGTTGAAGAAGATTACGACGACTATGACGAAGATGATGATATAGAAATAAATGAAGATTATTTAAATGATGTCAACCAAAAATAGTTGACATCTAATTTTTTTTTTGATAGACTATTTGTAGTTGAAGGAGGCATATATATGGCTGTTAAATTAAGATTAAAAAGAATGGGTGCTAAGTCTAGACCATTTTATCGTATTGTAGCTGCAGATTCAAGAAGTCCAAGAGATGGAAGATTTATTGAAGTAGTTGGTACTTATCAACCAATTTATAAAGAAAATAATATAAATGTTGATGAAGAAAAAGCTATGAAGTGGTTAAATGATGGCGCTATTCCTACAGATACAGTAAAGAATATTTTACAAAAATCTGGAGTTTGGGCTAAGTTTAAAAATAAGAAAAGCGAGAAGTAGTTATGCACGAAGAGCTAATTAGTTTTACACAAAACTTAGTTAAAAGTATTTGCAAAGAACCAGATATGGTTAGTGTTCAAGAGTTTAGCGGCGATGATGGAGAGATTATGCTTGAGATTATCGTTCATGAATCTGATATGGGAGCAGTAATTGGTAGATCTGGAAAGATGGCAAATAGTATCAGAACTTTAGTTCAGGCTTATGCATATATTCATGAATTAAAGAGAGTAAAAATAAACATCGACTCATTTTAAGCCGATGTTTTTATTATTGGTTTATTGCTAATTTCAAATTTATAAGTATTTGAGTTTGTTAAAATATCATAGATAAGTGATGCGGTCAGTTCATATTTTTGAGCAAGGTCGGTGTCACTTATTTTTCTTTGAATATTTAAATCACTTTTTATTATTTTTAAATAGTATTTACCAAGGTTATCGAAGCCAAGAATTTTTATATGGTCTAAAGTATAATTCTGTTTATCTTCTTTAGTTAGACCAATAAGGATATGGATAAGCATCCTTCTAATGCGGTTGTATGTATATCTTTTACTTTTTATTTTTTTGATTAGTTCTTCAATGCTTTTTACATTAATTATTTCTTTTTTTAGTTTATACTCAATACCCTCATCAACGGTTAGGTATTTAGATAAATCTTTATCTGTTAAGATTTTCGTTTTTAGTAAGTTAAATAAAAGTTCTTCATTTAAAGTAATTAAATTTTTTACTGGAGTGTAGTTTGAAATATCTTCATTGTTTTTAATTTTTTCCCTAATGTTTGATGCACTTATGATTGGATCATTACTTGATTTATCATGATAGTCGTTTGTTCTCTTGATTGTAATTGGGATAATGTTATAGTTGTTTTTTAAGATTGTCTTAATGTAAGAGATACCTAGTAAGTCGTTTGGTGTGTTAATGTTTGTGTTAAGTGCTAGAGATAGTGCGGTTGGATAGTTACTTCCTTTTTTTAATTCACTTCTTAAAATCTCATTAAAATTTTTCTCTAACTGAGATTGTGCTATTTTTGTTAGAAGGCTTATATCATTTGATTCACTTCCAAAGATTATTTTTTGAACTCCCAAAGCGTGTAAAATATTTACAGAGCATTCTGCAAACGTATCCGCTGAGTTACTTCCATAAATAAATGGTATTTCAGCAACTAGATTAACTCCATTATATAGGGCTATTTTAGTTTTTTCTTCTTTAGTCATAACGCTTATTTCGCCACGTTCTAAAAAGTATCCATTGAGTGCAAGGATGATAAGTGAGTTTGGGTACATCTCTTTAATTTTTTTTATGTGATAAATATGACCATTATGAAATGGATTATATTCTGCAATTATTCCAATTATATCCATAGGTGCCTCCTTTGTTTTTTATTATAGCAAATTTTTAGTGGTTGTGATATGATTATTTTAGGGTGAAATCATGAAGAGAAGACTTAAGATATATTTTGTTCATAGTTTAAAGTATGATTATAACAACATGCTCTATAGAGATTTACTTACTGATAGTGTTTTAAATAAGCATGAGTTAATACTTCCGATGAGTAACGCTTATAAAGATAAGTATTCTAAGGATTTAATTAATAAGGCTGATTTGATTATTTGTGAAGTTAGTACGCCATCTTTTACTGAAAAGTTGGAACTTAAATGGGTTAGTAAGGTTAGTACTCCTAAATTATATTTTTCCTTTAATAATGCAGTACCTAAAACTTTTAATAAATACGTTCCAGAAATAAAATATACTAATAATGATGTAAGTTATATAGACTTAATTAAGAACTTTGTAAATGAATATGCACAGATTAGTGAAGAAGAAGCAAAAGATCCAACAATTATTTTAGGTAGTTTAGATTAGGAGAAAAGAAGATTTATATGAAGGCAAATGAATTAAAATGCAAAAATTGCGGTGCCACTTTAATTGTTCCCGAAGGAACTTATAGGGTAGTATGTGATTATTGTAATTCTAGTTACGATATAGAGGATGCATATAGCAGCTCCTATAAATACCATAAGGGAATGTTGGATGCATCCAGTGAAAAGTTTGAAAAACAATTTAAGATGGTAAACGATGCCTTTAATAATGACCCGATGTTTAAGATTTCAAAAACAATTTTTATTATTATTTTTGTAGTTATCTTTGTAATAATTGCAATTGTTTTTATTAACATTTTAACTGGTAATTTATAAAAATCCTTTATAATATACTTGAATATAAGAAAGAGTATCTTCCCTTGAAGCTAGAATTATCTACTTTATTTTGACACTTTTGTAGTTAAAATCTATGATTTTTGAGGGTCTTTACTTTTTGAGTTTAGTTATGTTATAATATGTTTGCAGATTTAAGTGGGACAGAAATTTCCCACTTTTATTTATATAGGAGGTTTATGCAAAGCACGATTGAGAAGATTAAAGAAATTGTAACTGAAGCTATGAATAAGGAAGATATTATTGTTTGTAGTGTTAGTTACGAAAAAGAGAACAACTATAACTTTTTAAAGATTGTTCTTGATAAGGTAAATGGTATTGATTTAGATACTATTGTTGAAGCCACTAATATTATAAATCCACTACTTGATGAGTATGATTTAATTAGTGACGAGTATATATTAGATATTTCTAGTAAGGAGAGAGGTTAAAATGGACGGCAAAGAGTTTATTAAAGCAGTTAAAAATATTACTGCAGAAAAAGGTATTAGTGAAGATATAGTTTTTGATGCTATGGAGCAAGCATTAATTACTGCTTATAAGAAGAATTTTGATTCTAAGACTAATGTTAAGGTTACAATTAATCGTGACACAGGTGATATCAAGGTTTATTCATATTTAGTTGTTGTAGATGATTATATTGAAGGTGATGAGATTGTTGATGAAGAAGGCAATATTACTTATACAGAGCCTGAGATTAATGAAGATGCACAAATTCTTTTAGAAGATGCTCAAAAAATTGTTCCGGGAATTAAAGTTGGTGAAACTATTGAAGAAGAAGTTACTCCACATGATTTTGGTAGAGTTGCAGCTTCAACTGCTAAACAAGTCTTAACACAAAAGATAAGAGAAGCAGAAAGAAATAGCATTATTGAAGAATTTAGTGATAAGCAAGATGAATTAATGGTAGGCTTGCTTGCGATGGAAGATAACAAGAACTATTATGTTGATTTAGGTAGAACTAGAGGAATCCTTCCTAAAAGCGAAATGATACCTGGCGAGACAGTTAAAATGGGAAGCAGTATTAAAGTTTATATTGAAAAGATTGAATCAACTTCTAAAGGACCACTTATTCTATGCTCTAGAAAAAATAATGGTTTTGTTAAGAGATTATTTGAAAGTGAAATACCAGAGTTTAAGGATGGCACATTAGTTCTTTATAATGTTGCTAGAGAGCCAGGAGTAAGAAGTAAGGTTGCTGTATACTCAACTGATGAGAGAGTTGAAGCAATTGGTACTTGTATTGGTGAAAGAGGTTCTAGAATTGCTAGTATTTTGGCTGAACTTAATGGCGAAAAAGTTGACTTAATTAAATATGACGAAGATGATAGTATATTTATTGCTAATGCATTAAGTCCTGCTAAGAATGTTATTGTTAATATATTAGATAACACTAAAAATAGAGAAGCTTTAGCTATCGTAAATGATGAAAACTTATCTTTAGCTATTGGTAAGAAAGGTATTAATATTAAACTTGCTAGTAAGCTTACAAGATTTAGAATTAATGTTAAGACTCTTGCTCAGATTACAGAAGAGGGTAATGAAAATTGAAAAAGATACCAATGAGAATGTGTGTGGTAACTAGAGAGAAGATGCCTAAGAAAGATTTAATTAGAGTAGTTTACTTTAATGATACTTTTACTGTTGATAAGAGTGGAAAACTTAATGGTAAGGGCTGCTATTTAAAGAAAGATATAAGTGTTATAGATACCGCGCAAAAGAAAAAAATACTTGATAATGTTTTTGAAAAAAGCGTTCCGGATGAGATATATGATGAGTTAAGAAGTTCAATATAGAAATAGAAGGAGGCTCTTATGAGTATAAAAGAATATGCTGACAGTATGAATTGTACTGTACAAGAGATACTAAATAAATGTAGAGAATTAGGGATTAAGGCTAGTGATAAGGATTCTTTCTTAGAAGATGATGATATTATTGTTTTAGATAACGCAATTAATATTATTTCTACTAATACTGAGTCTACATTTGAAGATAATGATGCTTTAGATGAAGCAGTTGAAAATATTTTGGGAGAAGAAATTAATTCTAAACCAATAATTAAGAAGGAAAAACTTAAGAAAAAGGGAAATAATTTTAGTAGTAAAGATAGTGATTATTTAAATAAGAAGAAAGCTATATATAAGAATAAAACTAAACTTAAAGGTAACGATACTAGTGATGAATCTATTATTCTTTATGAAGAAGGAGAAACAGTTTCTAGTTTAGCAAATAAACTTGGAGTTAGTGCACCAGATATTATTAAAAAACTTATTAGTTTAGGCTTAATGATGAACTTAAATCAAGTTATTTCATTTGAAAATGCTGAGATAGTAGTTCTTGATTATGGTAAGACTTTAAAGAAAAGTGAAACTAGAGACATTTCTAATTTTGAAGAGTATGAGGTTATTGATGATGAGGCAGATTTAGTTTTAAGACCTCCGGTTATTACAGTTATGGGTCATGTTGATCATGGTAAGACAACTCTTTTAGATTATATTAGAAAGAGTCATGTTGCGGCTGGTGAAGCTGGGGGTATTACTCAAGCAATAGGTGCTTATCAAATTGATTATAATGGCTCTAAAATTACTTTTATCGATACTCCTGGGCATGCTGCATTTACGGCTATGCGTGCAAGAGGAGCAAGTGTCACTGATATAGTTATAATTGTTGTTGCTGCTGATGATGGGGTTATGCCTCAAACTAAGGAAGCAGTAGAGCATGCTGTTAGTGCTGGTGTTCCTATTGTTGTTGCGGTTAATAAAATGGATAAGCCTGATGCAAATCCTGATAAAATAATGCAAGAGATGGCCGAACTTAATTTAACACCTGAGGCTTGGGGAGGAAACACTCCTTTTGTAAATATCAGTGCAGTTACTGGGGCTGGTATTAACACCTTACTTGATACTGTTCTAGCTATTGCTGAAGTTAGTGAACTTAAAGCCAATCCAAATAGATATGCAATTGGTACAGTTATTGAGACTCGTGCTGATAAAGCCTTAGGTAGTGTTGCAAGCATCCTAATTCAAAATGGTACTTTAAGACTTGGAGATCCAATTGTTGCAGGTACTGTTTACGGTAGAATTCGTACTTTAAAAAATGATCAAGGTATTAATATTATTTCTGCAGGACCTAGTACTCCAGTTGAGATTACTGGTTTGAATGGAAGCCCAGCAGCAGGTGATAAGTTTATGGCTTTTGAAAGCGAAAAAATAGCTAAAGAAATAGCAGAAAAAAGAGAAATTGAAGCCAAAAACCAAAAGCAGAAAAAAGAAGTTGTTTCCTTTGATGATTTATTTAACAAAATTAAAGGCGGAGCTAAAGAAATTAAAGTTGTTCTTAAGTGTGATGTTAGAGGCTCAGAAGAAGCTGTTAAGAGTGCACTTGAAAAGCTAAGCACTGACGAAGTTAAGATTAAGGTAATTAGATCTGGCATTGGTGGAATTACTGAAAGTGATGTTATATTAGCTAATGCAAGTGATGCCGTTGTTATCGGCTTTAATGTTGTACCATCAAATATAACTAAAGATGTAGCTAAAGAGTATGGCGTAGAAATAAGACTATATCAAATTATCTATAAATTAGTTGAAGAAATGGAACTTGCCATGAAAGGTATGCTTGATCCAGAATATGAAGAAAAGGTACTTGGAACTGCTTCTATTAAGCGTATGTTTAAATTTAGTAAAGTTGGTTCTATTGCAGGTTGTATTGTTACTAGCGGCATTATTAAAAACAAAGCACAAGTTAGAGTAATTCGTGATGGCGTAATTATTTATGACGGCGTTATTGCATCACTTCAAAGAGAAAAAGATACCGTTAAAGAAGTTAAAAATGGTATTGAGTGTGGTATTACAATTGAAAACTTCAATGATTTAAAAGAAGGAGATATCTTTGAAGTATATGAAAATGTAGAGGTTAAAAGATGAGTAGTATAAAAATACAAAGAATTTCTTCAGAATTATTAAGACATTTGTCAAATATTATTTTTGAAGAAGTAGATAATGAAATGCTTAAAAGTGTAACACTTATGGAAGCCAGAGTTACTAGTGATTTATCAATGGCTAGAATATATTACACATACATAGGTGATTACGATAGAAAAGAAATGGCTGATGAACTTAAAAAAGCAAGCCCTTTCTTAAGAAGCGAACTAGCTAAGAGAATGGATTTAAGAAACACGCCAGAACTTAGATTTGAGTTTGATGAATCTACATTATATGGTGAACATATTGATGAAATTCTGCAAGAAATTCATAGTGAAAACCATGAATAAGAAAGGTTGGGGGTTAAATGTTAGTAGTAAGAAACATAACTGATAAAATGCATGAAGAGGAGTTAAAGGAACTTATCTATAATTATTATGATGATACTTATGGTGGCATCTTTAATAAAATTCCTTTTAAAACTGTGCGTGATTATTTTACAGGAAGTAAAGCATTTGCAAGTGACGATTTAAATGATTTGTATGATAAAGAAACAAACTCTAAAGCAGTTGGAATTTATGATGAAGAAGAACTAGTAGGTTTTGCTTGCATATACGTACAAAATGGCAATGGTGAACTTTATAACTTATACATTAAACCAGAGTTTAGAAATAAATTCATTTCTGAGTATAAGAAAGGCAGTTTAACAGCAGATTTAATGACTAGTTTAGTCAGTGAATTTGAATCTAGTGGAGCTGATGAGATCGTGGTTTCTGCTCCACATAGTAAAGAATTTATGCTTAAATTATTTGAGGACATGGGATTCAATTTAGATTCCATCACTGGAGAAGAAATTATTTATTCAAAGAATATTGAAGGTAATAAAGATGAATGGGGTAATCGTAGTAAATAAACCAGAGGGTATTACTAGTAGAGATGTAGTAAATAAACTCGTGAAAGTGTTTAGTACTAAAAGTATTGGCCATATTGGGACTCTAGATCCAATGGCAACCGGAGTTCTAGTATGTTTAGTAGGTAAGTACACAAAACTTGGCAGTATTATGGTTGACCATGATAAAGAATATATAGCAACTTTTAAATTAAATATTTTAACGGATACTTTAGATAGTGAAGGCAAAATATTAAAAACTGATAATAAAAAAATTAGTTTAGAAGAGATGCAGACTGCTATAGAACATTTTAATGGACTAACTTATACGCAAGAAGTACCAATATATTCAGCAGTTAAAGTTAATGGTAAGAAACTTTATGATTATGCTAGAAATAATGAAGATGTTATCTTACCTAAAAAAGAAGTATCTATTTATAAATTAGAACTTATTTCATTTGATGACGAAGTTAAGATAAAGTGCAAAGTAAGCAAAGGAACTTATATAAGGGCTTTAATCAGAGACATTTGTGCTTATCTTGGAACTTATGGAATAATGACCAATTTAGTTAGAACTAAGTTAGGTAATTATGATAAAAGTGAAGCCTATTCTTTAGAAGATATATGTAGTGGCAAATACAAACTTTACAGTTTAGAAGATATCTTTAACTTAGATGTGAGATATATTAATAATGATAATCATAAACAAATTTATAATGGAAATATAGTAAAAGATAAAAATAGTAATTATATATTATACAAAGATGGGGATAAAGCAGTAGCTTTTTATACCAGAATTAATGAAGAAGAACTAAAACCTTTAATTATGTTTTAGTTTTTTTATGCAAAAATTTAAGATAAAAAAAGGAAATTAAGCATGCTCTTACAACAATAACTAATAGAGGGAGGAAATTATGGATAAGAAGAAAATGTTTTTAATTATGGGAGGTGTGATATTACTTACTATATTTGTGGCTTTTTATTATGTATTTAATAAAAGTGATGAAGTCCTAGATGATTTTGATAGTAATATGATTAGTACAACTATTCCAGCTAGTGAAAAGATACAAGATAAAATATTTGTAGATGTTAAAGGAGCAGTTAAAAAGCCTGGGGTTTATGAGATGAACTCTAGTGATAGAGTAGTTGATGCAATAAAGATGGCTGGGGGACTTAAAAGTAATGCAAGTACTAATAATATAAATTTATCTAAAGTTGTTAGTAATGAAATGGTCATCTATGTTTTTACTAAGAGTGAAATAACTACTAAAGCAGTAAGTGAAGTGCCTTGTAAATGTGAGACAATTACTGTTAATAACTGTACTAATAATGATGCAAGTACTGACAATAAAGAAAACAATGAAACTAGTACTAGTGATAAAATAAATATTAATAAAGCTAGTAAAGAAGAACTTATGAAGTTAAAAGGATTAGGTGAAAGTAAGGCCGATGCAATAATAACTTATAGAACTAGCAATGGTGAATTTAAAACTATTGCAGATCTTAAAAATGTTTCTGGTATAGGGGACGCATTATTTGATAAGATTAAAGACTTTATTACAGTATAATTATTTTTATATAGTTTTAGTTATCTTGGTTTTATGTTTGGCTTTTATAAGAAACTCTTTTCATAATGAATCAAAGTTTAATGGCAGTGAAACTTTTTTTATAGGTATTATTGACGAGATTAAGAATAGTGATGATTATTATAAGATTACAATTAAATCTAAAGAAAAAATAATTGGTTCATATTATAGTAAAGAACCACTTAATATATCTTTGGGAGATAAGATAACTTTTACAGGTACTCTTAATAAACCTAAAAATAACACAATACCAAATACATTTAATTATAGAAAGTATTTATATAATCATCATATCTATTATTTAGTAAAGATTGATAATATTAAGGTTATTTCTAAAACTAGAAGTGTTAAATATAAAATAAAAAATTATATTATTAAGAGAAGTGAAAAGTTTAAGCATAGTGACTACTTTAAAGCATTTTTAATTGGTGATAAAAGCGAGATGGACGACTATAGTATATTTCAAAAAAATGGTGTAAGTCATTTATTTGCAATCAGCGGTATGCATTTAAGTTTGCTTTCGGGAATAATTTTATTTTTATTTAAAAAAAGCAGATTTAAAGAAATATTTGCATGTATTTTTTTAATTCTATTTAGTATGATAACCAACCATTCAGCAAGTATTTATAGAAGTCTTTTATTATTTATTTTTATAATGTTAAATAAGAAGTTAGATTTAAGAATAAATACAGTAAATGTTCTTTTATTAGTAGTTTGCACTTTACTTATTTTTAATCCATTAATTATATATGATATGGGATTTTTATATTCAGTAAGTGTTAGTTTAGGTCTCATTTTATTTAATAAGTATATGAAAAAGAATTATTTTGTTAATATGTTTTTAACTAGTTTTACTGCCTTTTTATTTAGTTTACCAATAACACTTTATTATAATTATGAAATCAACTTAATGCAGATTATTAATAACGTTATTATTGTTCCATTAGTAAGTATAATAATTTATCCACTTACTATCTTAACATTTATCTTTAGTTTTTTAGAACCAATTTTAAATGTGCTTATTAGTATTCTTAAATTTATAAGTACTCACTTGATAATGATTAATATCATTGTCCCCAAAGTAAGCCTTATTTTTTATTTTATTTATTATGTATTTTTATTTATGTTTTTAAAGACAAATCATAACATATTTATATTACTTATAATTATTTATACATTATGCATAAAGGTAAAACCTTTAATAGATTTTAATACGTATGTTTATTTTTTAGATGTAGGGCAGGGAGATAGTTCATTAATTTATAGCAAGCATAAAGTTATACTTATTGATACTGGTGGTAATGATAATATAAAGGTCAGTGATAATACAATAAAGTTTTTAAAGAGTACTGGCAAAAGTAAGATAAATTATCTGGTACTTACTCATGGAGATTACGATCATATGGGAGATGCAATAAATGTAATAGAGAATTTTAAAGTAGATAAAGTGATATTTAATTGTGGTGAATCTAATAATTTAGAAAAAGAACTAATTAAGGTGTTAGAAAAGAAAAATATTAAATATTACTCATGTATCAAAAAATTAAATATTGATAATAGTAAGCTATACTTCCTACAAACAAAAGAGTACGATAATGAGAATGATAATAGTAATGTTATTTATACTGAACTAAATGGATATAAATTTATGTTTATGGGTGATGCTGGAATAGATAAAGAAAAAGATATTTTAGATAAATACAATATATCAGACATAAACGTATTAAAAGTAGGACACCACGGAAGTAAGACAAGTAGTGATAAAAATTTTATAAATGAAATGGATCCTATATATAGTGTTATAAGTGTTGGCAAAAATAATAGATATGGTCATCCAAATAAAGAAGTGTTAAATAATTTAGATGGTTCAAGAATTTATAGAACAGACCAAGATGGAAGTATTATGTTTAAGATTAAAAAAAATAAATTAAGAATTGAGACATATAGTCCATAGAAAGGAGTAGATATGAATTACTACAATGAGATAAAAAATGAATTAGTAAATAATGAGATAAATCGGAAAGTTAAAAATTATTCAATCAACAGAAATGATTTGAATTCTTACTATAACGTTGGCAAATTATTATTAGATGCAGGTAATCAATATGGAGAAAGTATTATTAAAGAGTATTCATTAAGATTGACTGAAGATTTAGGCCCAGGGTATAGTCAAAGAAATTTAAGAAATATGAGACAATTCTATAAAGTTTCTCAAAAGTGGCAGACAGTGTCTGCCAAATTAAGTTGGAGTCATTATTGTGAAATTATTTGGTTTGATGATAATAAATTTCAATACTATGTTAAAATAGCTGAATTAAATAATTTATCAATAAGACAGTTAAGAAAAAAAATAAAATCTAATGAATATGAAAGGCTTCCTGAATTCACAAAAAATAAATTGCTAAATCAAGACAAACAAAATGTAGTTGATTTTATCAAGAATCCAATTTTGATTAAAAATAGCAATAAGTATGATAT
>OJAW01000067.1_pt1 | contig 80749 bp, 80 predicted proteins | sample 1589151 | NCBI WGS metagenome assembly OJAW01 (sample SAMN03283290) | human gut metagenome | biome: human-associated habitat; material: feces | host: Homo sapiens | place: Peru | collected 2012
GCCCTATTTGAAGCAAGTGACCCACTTGTTCCATACATATATCCTACATACATTGAATCATTATATGTACTATTGAATGCACTTGTTCCTATATATCCCTCAGTTGTATTATGACTTGTTCCTGAATACAAAAGTCTTATACTTCCATCATGATTTGTTCTTATTATTCTCCAGTAAAATCCTCCAAATTTTACCCAGTTGTTTTTTGCATCTCCTGCAAAGTAATATACATCTTTTGCAGTACTTCCTGCTATACTTTCTGTTGCTTTATAAAGTGTTCCTGTGTTAGTTGTTGTAAATATTGCACTAAACGAACTTCTTGTTTGTATTGTTGGATTATCAGCAAGTAACTTGTTATAAAATGGTATAGGTTCAGTTGTTCCTTCTTCTATGAAAAGAGTTCCTGATAATTTCTTACCCATATCTTCATTTTGATTTACTGTAGTACTATTTAAATATCTAAATTCTACATTATATGTATGAGTTGCTCCTTTAGCTATTTCTACACTATAAGCTAGTATTGTATCTGTTGCAGTTTCACTTTTAGGTACATCTTTGAAGTCACTCATATTGTATCCACCATCAGTACTAGTTATTTTATATTGCAAATAACCTTCAGTTACAAAAGTATTTATTAAATCTTTTATAACTATATTATATTTGTAAGTACCATTACTTTGGTTTTTAACTGTAAAAGTATTTACTCCACTACTCCAACCTGGTTCTATTTCTGAACCTGCTATTGTACCTGTACCACTAGTAAAAACTATTTTCAACTCTGCACTTGAAGTTGATACATTAGAGTTTTTACTATTAATAGTTGTAGTAAAGTATGCTATTGATACTGACAAAACTACTACTAATAAACTTCCTAATATTATAATTAATTCTTTCTTCTTCATAATTACCTCTTTTCAATAGAAGAATTTTTGTACTTCCTTCTATTTTACATTTTATCATTTCTGTTAGAAAAATACAACAGAAATATTTAATATATTTGTTATATATTTATATAATAACAAATAGTAATTAAAAAAAGTGTCGAAAAAAAACATCTTTTAATAAGATGTTAAATGTTATAATTATTTCTTAAATAATCAAAGCTATATATTCTACATGTTTTATTAGTATCTGTAATAATACAACCAGTACTATAAGATATTCCTTCACAAGTAACAGTTGCTGTACTTTCTTCTATATTATCTTTTTTGATATCAGATTTTTTCATATTAGCTTTAGTTAAAGTAAATAATAATTTACCATTTGATACTGTTATTTTATTAACTGCACCATAGTTATCTACTGTTACACTATATTTTATGTCATCCCCTACATCTATATTAAGAGGATTACTTGAGTGGCAAAAACTTTTATTAGTATTACCCTCATCTGCATTATATAAGTAAGTAGTTGTAGCAGAGTTATAAATACTTATAACATTATCATAAAATAAATTCTTCTGTGCTTTTTTATAAGAAGATGTTATAGAAGGCACGACTAATAGTAAAAGTGCGCCTATTAAAGCTATAACTGCTATTATTTCAACTAATGTAAAACCTTTTTTATTCATTTCCTTCTCCTTTTAGCTTAACTAAAGTTACTCCATCATTTAAGTTATCTGTTTTATAAGAAAGTACTCTTTTATCTTTTTTTAAATACTCATGAACTTCTTTCTTAATAACTCCAGTACCTTTACCATGTACTATTATTATATCATACTTTTTTAATTTAATGCAATCTGTAATTGTCTCTTTTACTTTTATAGTTGCTTCTACCCTAGTCATACCATGTAAATCTATTTTTTCATAGTAATAAGTAAATGGATCATCTATTCTTTTCATATATATCATGCACCTCATTTATATCAGGTAAATTATTATAAGTATCATAGTTTTTAGTACTTAAACTAGCTGAAATGGCTGCGATTTTTAAGCATTTTTCTAAGTTTAAGTTTTCTGTTAAACCATATACAAAACTAGAAGCAAATATATCTTTTATGTTAGAGTTATTCTTTTTTATTACTTTTAAAGAACTCATTACTTTTATTTTATCTTCTACTTTATATAAGTAGCCTTTTTCTTCTAAGAAAATAATTACTTTTGAGTTATATGTATTTTCCATATAATTTAAAACTTCTTTTAAAGTGTCAGGTTTATTATAATCTATTCTTTTTTTAGAAGTAATTTCTGCAAATTCTTTAGAACTAATTATATAGTCAGATAATAAACATAACTTAGGAGTATTTTCTTTATAATTATTTACTATTAATACTTTAGTACCTTTAATATCTTTAATAGCATCTACGCTTATACTTTCATCCATAAGTATTATATCAAAATTAGTATTAGGTTCTATATTATTTTTAGTACTTTTATCACTTATTATAACAGTGCTGGCACTGTTATATTTATTAATAATTATACTTCTTGTGCTAATTTGATCATTTAAAGAAGTAAGACTAGTATTAATACCTAATTTATCAAGCTTATTAATTAATTCTAGAGTGTTTACTTCTGTAGAAAGAGTAATATCTACTCCCCATTTATTAAGAAGTAAAGAAGAAAGTATTACCCCACCATATGTACTAAAAGTACCCTTAGAATTAACTATACTATTTTCTTTTATAAATCCATCTAATAAAAAAATACTGTCTAAAAAAGTTTTACCTATAACTAATACTTTCATAATAACCCTTTCCTATTCTATTAAACATTATAACAAAATTATATATAATTTAAAAGTGAAAATTTAAAATTTCATTAAAACCGACCCTTCTGGGTCACGAAGTTTTCTTTGACTTTTTGATATATTTTATCTTGGTGAAGAATATGATAGAGGAAAAATTCTATGATTTTAATCCTGATATTAAAAAAGTAATAGCCTTAAATATTAGGAAGTATAGGAAATTAAAAGGACTAACTCAAGAACAACTTGCTCTTTATTCCGATCTGTCTTACGACTTTGTAAGAAGAATTGAAACATCTGGTGGAAAATGTGGTTTTTCAGTAAACACTCTTTATAAATTAGCAACCGTTTTAGAAGTTCCTTTAGATTTACTTATAGAAGAAAAATAGCTTTTCAGCTATTTTTTATACTTTCTAAGAAACTTTTACTTTTTAAATAAAGTCCTGTATATTCTCTATAGTATTCTTTTAGAAAATTATCGATTATATTAACAGTATTATTATTAATATTAAGTTTACTTATTTTACTAATATCAATATAATTATAAAGATTAAATATTTTAATAGTATTTTCATCTATTATTAGTTCATTTGTTCTATGTAAAGAGCAAACAAAGCCACCTTTATTTAAACTTATAGTTTGTACACTAGTGCTTCCACATACTGAACAACCATTTAAACATAGTCCTACTCCTAAATAGTTTAAATATTTAATTTCTACTATATTAGTAATTATTTTTGGATCTAAATTATCCTCTATTTTAAGTAAAGCATTTATAAAAATATCATATATAGAACTAGCACTATTTTCTTTATAAACATTTTTAGTTAAATCTGCTAAATATGACATATAACTAAATTTAATTATATCACTTTTAATATTCATGAAATAATTAATAACATCCGCGCCTATTAAAGTAGATAATTTTTTTTCTTTATAGTAAATATGAAAATTAGCATAGGTAAAATTATTGCTGACTACTCTTAGTTTACTTTTTTCTTTTAAAGAGCCTTTAGAAATAACTCCAATTAAACCTTTATCTTTAGTAAGAATATTTAATATCTTAGAGTTTTCTCCATATTTAGTAGTACCAACAACAATTCCTTCTATGCTAATAATTTCCATTTTATTTACCTTTCTTATAATTTAAATAATCTTCTATTTTTCCACTTTCTTTAAATTTATTCCATAAATCTTTTTTATTCATTTTTATCACCTACTATATATTGTGATAAAAATATTTTTTTATTCACTAAAATTCATTAAAACCAAGTTCATTTAAATATTTTTCTTTATCTCTCCATTTTTTTAATGTTCTAACATAAAGTTCAAGATACACTTGTTTCTTTAAAAGTACTTCCATATCTTTTCTAGCAAGCATTCCTATTTCTTTGAGCATTAAGCCTTTTTTACCTATAATAATTTTCTTTAAAGCTTCTCTATCTACTATAATATCTACATAAACATTAATAGTTTTATCATCTTCTGTTAAATCTGAAAGTATTGTATGTACTGAATGAGGAACTTCCTCATTAGTTAAATTAAGTACTTTTTCTCTAACTATTTCAGCAAGTCTTTTTTCTATTGGTTCGCTTGTTTTTTCTTCCTTTGGGTAGTATTTAACATCACAAGTTAAATATTTCTTTAAAACCTCTATTAGTCTTTTAACATTATCTCCTGTTTCAGCACTTACTGGTACAATATCACTAAAAGGATATAAATCTTTAAGTTCATCTATTTTCTTTAATATTTCTTCATTAGATAGTTTATCTATTTTATTAATAACTAAAATAACTGGTTTTTCTAATGATTTCATTTTATCTAAAACAAACATGTCGCCTTTACCTAGTTTTTCTTTAGCATCCATAACTAGTACTAAAGCATCAGCATCATATGTACTATAATAAGCTTGACTATTTAATTTATTGCCAAGTTTATTAAGTGGCTTACTTATACCAGGAGTATCTATAAATACTATCTGTGTGTCTTCTTCATTATAAATACCTTGTACTAAACTTCTTGTTGTTCCTTGTTTATCACTTATGATAGCTACTTTTTCACCTACTATTTTATTTAAAAGTGTACTCTTTCCTACATTTGGCCTACCTACTATACTTACAAAACCACTTCTCACTTCATTTGCTCCTTACTAAAATTTTTATTCATTATTTCATTAAATGTTAAAACTTCCATATCCCCTTTAGTATTCATTATATTAAAGAGAATATCTTTATCAAAAAATTCTAAGAATGTTTGCTTACATAAATTGCATGGATAAAATAATATATCCCCATCAGTCATTAAATATAAACTAGAAAACTCCCTTTCTCCATGAGAAACTGCACTGTTGATTGCATTTCTCTCAGCACATATAGTTCCTCCAAAAGAAGCATTTTCTATATTAACTCCCTCATAAAAATTACCATTTTTACTCTCTACAATGCATGCAAAATGAACACCACTATAGGGAGCATAACTATTTTTAATTAATTCTAAAAGTTTATCTCTCATTTATCTTTCTACTCCTAAACTACTTAATATTTCATCTTGAAGGCCAAACATTTCTTTCTCATCTTTTTCATTCATATGATCATATCCTAGTAAATGAAGTAAACCATGAACAAGTAAAAAACATATTTCTCTCTCAAAAGAATGGTTATAATCTTCTGCTTGAGAATGAGCTTTTTCTAAACTTATATATATTTCTCCTAAATCAGTTATATCACTTTTAATATTTTCATCATTATCCATAAATGCAAAACTAATAACATCAGTTTCTCTATCTATATTTCTATAAATTTTATTTATCTCATGAATATGTTTATTATCTGTTAGTACTATACTAACAAAAGAATTGTTAACATTTAGCAGTTCACTCACTTTACACACCACTTTATCAAGTAATTGTAAATTCACTTTCTCATTAGTTAAATTAGTTAATTCATACTCCATAAAATTAGCCTCCATTACATTTTAATTTTAACAAATTAATAATATTTTGTCTAGTGAATTAATCTAATTTATGACTATGTTAAATCAAAAACTTATAACAACACTTTTAAATAAATAATGTAATATTTCAAATTTTAAAAATTTAATTTCAAAAATTAAATTTTTACACTTTTGTGTAAAAATTTGATGTAAAATTTCACGTAAAGTAAAAATATTTAGGGGAATTTAGGGAAAAAATTCGTATAAGAAAGGGGAAGGGGTAAATTCTACCCTTCAGAAGGAGGAAGTTATGGAAAAGAATTATTTAGAGAATATAAGGGGTTATATAATAAGTGAACAAGCAAGAACTATAGTAAGAGACTATAATGCTAACAAAAGTAAACTTGAAACTTATTATAATATTGGAAAGGAACTATCTGAAGCAGGTAAGCATTATGGTGAAGGAATAGTAAAGAAGTATGCAATTGAATTGACTAATGAATTTGGTACAAATTATGGAGTTACAAATTTAAAATATATGAGACAATTTTATAATTTTGTTAAAAAAGGCCACCCACTGGGTGACCAATTGAGTTGGACTCATTATAAAATACTTTTACCATTAAAGGATGTTAATGAAATCAAGTTTTATATTGATTTAACTATTAGAAATAATTTAAGTAAATATGCTTTATAAAAGGAATAAAAAGTAATGAAGTAGTGAAATAAGAAAGGTTATTCTAGTTTTTTTTTAATAAGTAATGTATAATTAAGTTAGGAGGTATTTATGAAGAAGTTATATATAGATTTTGATGGAGTTATATTAGATACTATTACTATTTTATATAAAAAAGCTGATGAAGAGGGATATGAAAGAAATGATACTAAATTTTATGAAAACTTTGATTACAATACTATTTTAAAAGATGAATATATATTAAATAATTCAATTCACTGTATTAAGAAATTAATAGAAAGTAATATTTTTGATGTAAATATTTTGACTCATTGTAATTCTTTAAAGGAAGGTGCTCTTAAGGTTAAATATATTAGAAGATTTTTTAAAGATATTACTGTTATAATTGTTCCTAAAGAAATAAGTAAAACTAAGATGGTACACACTGAAGGTGCTATATTAGTAGATGATTATGCAGGTAATTTAAGAGAATGGGAAAAAGAAGGTGGAATACCTGTTAGATTTTCTTTAAAGCGTAATGGTAAAGGTTATAAAGTAGTTGATAAATTAGATGAGTTAATAGAAATGTTTGGTGAAGTAAATGAAAATAGATAGATTAGTTTTAAAGCCTTTAGATAACAACTGTTATATTTTAAGTAGTAATGGATGTGCTTTAATTGTTGATCCAAGTAGTAGTGAAAACATAATAGAAAAATATCTAAAAGACAATTCACTTGAACTAGTAGGTATTTTAGTAACTCATTATCACTTTGATCATGTAGGTGCACTTTCATATTTAATTAATAAATATAAAGTTAGAGTATATGACTATAAAACTTTAGGTAAACAAAAAGTATTTAATTTTAAATTTGAAGTTATACCTACAAGAGGACACTCAAAAGATAGTGTAAGTTTTTATTTTAAAGATAGTAATGATATGTTTGTAGGAGATTTTATATTTATGGGAAGTATTGGAAGAATGGATTTAGAAGGTGGTAATGAAGAAGAAATGGCATATAGTTTAAGATGCTTAAAAGAAATGAATAAAAATACTAAACTATTTCCTGGACATGGAATGATTACTACTTTAGAAAGAGAAATTAAGGAGAACCCTTATCTATGATAGCTAGTGTACTTGTAGAATATACAGTTAAATCTTTAGATAGGACATTTGACTATATTATTCCTCTAGAACTAATAAGTACCCTAAAAGTAGGACACAAAGTACTAGTACCTTTTGGCAAACAAATAGTTGAAGGCTTTGTTATGGATATTAAAAATGAAAAAGAAGAAAATATTGAATACAAAGAAATAATTAAAATAGTAGAAAAAGATTTTTGTTTAAATGAAGAACTACTAAAGTTAGGAGAGACTATTTCTAAAGAAACTTTATCTACTAGAATGAGTGCTTACCAAGCTATGTTTCCTAAAGCACTTAAAGCTAAAAGCAAAGTAAATATTAATGTAAAAAAAGAAGTATATGTAAGAATTAATCCTTCATTTGATACTGAAAATTATATTATAAATAACAAAAGAAATTTAAAAGAAATAGAAATTATAAATAAACTAAAAAGTGGAGAATTAAAAAAGAGCTTAGTTTCATCTCCTTCACTTAATAGATTAATAGAAAAAAATATAGTTTTAACTAGGGAAGTTTTAGTTAATAGAAGTGTTGACTTTATTAAAGAAGAGGAAAAAGATATAGTACTTACTAGAGAACAAAGTGAAGCATATAAAGAAATTAAAGAAAGCACTAATAACAAGATACTTCTATATGGTGTAACTGGAAGTGGTAAAACTGAAATATACATTAAATTAATAAAAGATGCAATTAATGAGGGCAAAACTGCTTTAATGTTAGTACCTGAAATTAGTTTAACACCTCAGATAGTAAATAGATTTCTAAGTATTTTTGAAGGAAATGTAGCAGTTCTTCATAGTCAGTTATCTGAAGGAGAAAGATATGACGAATATAGAAGAATAGTAAACAAGGAAGTAAATATAGTAGTGGGTGCTAGAAGTGCTGTTTTTGCACCTCTTAAAAATATAGGAGTAATTATAATTGATGAATGTTCTAGTCAAAGTTTTAAACAAGATGTAAATCCTAAATATAATGCTATAGATGTTGCGTTCTTAAGAAGTGAAAATTATAACTCTAAAGTAATAATGGGAAGTGCAACTCCTTTACTAGAACAATATGCAAGAGGTTTAAAAGGAGTTTTTAAATTAGTCAAGTTAACTAAAAGAGTAAGCGAAAATTATCCTAAATATACACTAGTTGATATGAATGAAGAAGTTAAAAAAAGAAATTTTGTTTTAAGTAATCAGTTAAAAGTAAAACTAGTAACTGAAGTTAATAAGGGACACCAAGTAATTATTCTCTTAAATAGAAGAGGTTACTCTACATTCTTAAGTTGTTCAGCATGTGGTTATACACTAAAATGTCCTAAATGTGATATTTCTTTAATATATCACAAATCATCCAATAATTTAACTTGCCACTACTGTGGATACTCTACTAAAATGAGTAAAGTATGCCCTAGCTGTAAAGAAGAAGCAATTAAAGATTTAGGAATGGGTACAGAAAAACTAGAAGAATTAGTTTTAAAAGAATTTCCAAATTTAAGAGTAGTTAGAATGGACTATGATACAACTAGAAATAAAGGAAGTCATTCTAAAATAATTGAAGACTTTAAAAATCATAAATATGACATCTTAATCGGAACACAAATGATAAGTAAAGGATTAAACTTTAAAAATGTAACTTTAGTGGGTGTAATAAATGCTGATACATCTTTAAACATACCTGACTTTAGAAGTAGTGAAAGAACCTATGAACTACTTACTCAAACGGGAGGTAGAACTGGTAGGTATGATCTTCCAGGAGAGGTATTAATTCAAACATATAATAAAGATAATTATTGTTTAAAGTGTGTTACACTAGATGACTATGAACTTTTCTATAATAAGGAAATGGAAATAAGAAAAGCATTAAAGTATCCACCATACTACTATTTAACTTTAATTAAAATAAGTAGTGATAAATATGAAATTGCTAAAGAAGAAGCTAGTAAAGTAAAGAATATCTTATCTAAAAAACTTAATGAAGAATTCATAGTACTAGGACCTTCTGTTTCAAGTTTAGTTAAACTTAAAGATAGATATTATTTTCAAATAATTATTAAATACAAAAAAGTATTAAATTTATTTGAAGTATTAAAAGAAATAAATGAACTTTATATTTCTTCTAAAGTAAATATTGATATTAATATAAATCCTCTTAATTTGATGTAATTATTTATAAATTGTTGTATAATTATTTAGAAGGAGAATGCATATGAAAGATAAAAGAGTAGTTTTTATGGGAACACCTGAATTTGCAGTTCCTGTTTTAGAAAAATTAATTGAAAATACTAATGTTGTACTAGTTGTAACACAAAGAGATAAAAGTGTTGGAAGGCACAGTGAACTTAAATTTACTCCTATAAAAGAAGTAGCAGTTAAACATAACATACCTGTTTTTCAACCTGAAAGAATAAGGGGTGATTATGAAAGGGTAATAGAATGTAAACCTGACATTATCATTACATGTGCTTATGGACAGATTATACCTAAAGTACTTTTAGACTATCCAGAGTATGGATGTATTAATGTACATGCTTCACTTCTTCCAAAACTAAGAGGCGGAGCACCACTACATAAAGCTATTATATATGGAGAAAAAGAAACTGGGATAACTATAATGTATATGGATGAAAAAATGGATAATGGAGATATAATAGCTACTGAAAAAATAGATATTTTAGATAGTGATAATGTGGGAACCATTCATGATAAATTAATGGTTATAGGATCTAACTTACTTATGAAAACTCTTCCTAGTATATTTAACAAAACAAATAACCGAATTAAACAAAATGAAGAAGAAGTAACTTATGCTTACAATGTTACAAGAGAAGAAGAAAAAATATGTTTTAATAAAACAGCTAGAGAAGTATTTAATCAAATAAGAGGTTTATATCCTTATCCAGTTAGTTATACAGTGCTAAATGGTAATGTCATTAAAGTATTAGAAAGTAAACTCGATACCAGTACTGCTGGTAAAACAGGAGAAATAACTAACATCACTAAAGAAGGAATGGTAGTAAAATGTCTAGATAAAAGCATAATTATTACAAAAGTAAAACCAAGTGGAAAGAAAGAAATGAATGCTTTAGACTTTGTTAATGGATATGGAAAAGACAAAATAATAGGAGAAATATTTGAATGAAAGAAAAAGAAAAAAATATATTAAAAATAATTTTATATGTGGGTTTTCTATTTATCTTAATTATAGTTTCTAAATTAGTAAGTAACCAAAGTACAAATAATAAAAATAATACTAACAAGATTTATAATAATAAATTAAAAGAATTTTCAAATTATGAAAGTCAAGTGCATTTAGTACTTGATGGAGATGCAGTAACTCTTAAATATGAAAAAATAAGAAATGCTGAAATGGGATCTAGAATTTATCATAATGATACAAAGAATTATTTAAGATACAATAATTGTTACTATGAAGTAAATGGTACTGAATTTACTAAATTAGATGAATTTAATAAACTTATATATGATGATACTTTTATAGATATTAATAATATAATTAAAATTCTTGATTTAAAAGAAATAAATTCTAGTAATGAATATGATTTAAAAGATATTCTAAATATTTATAATGAAGTTAATAGTACTAGCTATTTTGATATTAATAATAAAAAGATTACACTTGATTATAAAGAGGATGATGCAGTTATTAGTATTATATTAGACTTAACTAATTTATATAATTTAGTTAACAAAAAGGAAGAAAGTAGTGTTATATATAATCTAAGTTTTAAAGAGATAAGTGATAGAGATATTAGTTTTATAGAAGATAAAATAAATTAAAAAATATATCTAGTTTTGTCTAATTTAATGAAATTATATTTTTATTAGTATATACTTTATCTAGAGGTGATAAACTATGGATAAATTAAATGAGATGTTTACTGATATGATTGATGATTTAACCTATTCTATTTTAGAAACTAAAGAGAAATTTAAATAACCTACTAATAATAAAGTAGGTTATTTTTTAATAAATAATAAATAAAGGTTAAAAATATACTATAATTACCAATATTATTAACTAACATTTAATTGACAAATTTGTTTATAAATAGTACAATTATAATGGAAAAGGGAGTTAATTATATGGAAGATAAAATATTATTAACAGCAAATGATATTCTTGAAAAAGAATTTAAAATTGATGCAAGAGGTTATAGACCACAAGAAGTAGATAAGTTTCTAGATATTATAATCAAAGATTACACTGAATATGAAAAGATTATATCTAGATATAAAAATGAACTTACTCTTATGGTTAATGAAAACTCAAAGTTAAAAAGTGAACTAAGAAACTTAAAATCAACATTAAGTGTTGCAGAAAATAGTCGTGGTGTTACTAATGTCGATATTTTAAGAAGACTTGGTGAACTAGAAAAAATAGTATATGGAGAAGAATAAATATCTTAGGTAAACGCTGCATATAATTATGTAGAGGAAAGTCCATACTCGCATAATCTGAGATTGATTATAGTGTTCGTGCTAGAGGAAAAAATAACTCTAGGTAGAGAAATCTAACGGCGATGAAAATGGAAAGTTCTTTCATGAGTAGTTGTAAAGTGCCATAGAGACGATGCATTTTAGGAATAAAATGAGTGGAACGCGGTAAACCCCACGAGCGAGAAACCCAAATTTGGTAGGGGAGTCTACACAAATGAAATGAAAAGAGTGTAGGAGTTAATAACTAGATAAATGTTTACCACCCGTAAGGGCACAGAAAATGGCTTATTAGATATTTATATAAATAAAAAGGAGTTAAATTTATGAAGGACATCGGTAGTCAATTTGAAGAAAAAAGACGAGAAATCGGAATTAAATTAGAAGAAGCTGCAAGTGATTTAGAAATCACAGTTGCTCAGCTTGAAAATTTAGAAGATGGTAATGTTAATGCTTTTAAAGACATTTTTTTCTTAAAAGAATTAATAAAAAAATATGCTATTTATCTAAATTTAGATGACAATAAAATTATGGAAGAATTTAATGACTTTGTATTTGATTTTACTAGTAAAATACCAGTTGAAGAAATTGAAGAGAAAGTTAAAGAAATTGTAACTCAAAATGAAAAAGAAACAAGAAAGAAAATAAGTTCTCCTTATACTAGAAAAAAGGTTAGAAAAGCTAAACTTAGACCTGTATATGTATTTACATTAGTAACTGTTTTACTTGTTTCTATAACATTTATATTATTAAATGTATTTCTAAATAAACAAAAAGAAATTAATTATGTAGGAAGTGAAATATTTAATGAATATACCAAATAAAATAACTATAGCTAGAATAATATTATCTATAATTTGTATAATACTTTTAGTATTACCCTTAGAAACTTTTGGAATTAATCTTCCACCTGTAGTAGTAACTCCAGCTATTAGAGTACCTGTTAAATATATAATATGTGGGTGTTTATTCTTAATAGCATCTACAACAGACTTTATAGATGGACATATTGCAAGAAAATATAACTTAGTAACAGATTTTGGTAAAGTAATGGATGCAGTTGCTGATAAAATACTTGTTAATGGTGTTTTAATTGCACTTGCATGTAATGGTTTTATCCATATGATAGTGCCTATCGTAATTGTATGTAGAGATATATTTGTTGACTCTATTAAAATGGTTGTAGGAAATAAAATAGGTGCAGTAGGAGCATCAAAACTTGGAAAACTTAAAACTATATTTATGATGACAGGTGTAACTTTGATGTTATTTTATAACTTACCATTTGAAATATGGGGTCTAAGAATTGCGGATGCTTTAATAATGATAGCAACTATTTTATCAGTTGTAAGTGGTATTCAATATTATGTTAAAAATAGAAAGTATATCTTTGAAAGTTAGATATGCTTTTTTATTTAATGGGAACTACTTTATAGATTGAAATTAAATGAAAAAAAGTATATACTAAATACAAGAGGTGGAATTATGATATTATATAATTCATTAAGCGGAAAAAAAGAAGAGTTTATTTCTAATGTTAAGGGCAAAGTTTTAATGTATACTTGTGGTCCAACAGTATATAACTATGCTCACATTGGTAACTTAAGAACTTACATAATGGAAGATGTACTTGAAAAGTCTCTCAAATATTTGGGCTATGATGTTAAAAGAGCAATGAATATAACTGATGTAGGTCACTTACAAAATGATAGTGATAATGGTAAAGATAAAATGGTAGAAGGTGCTAAAAAAGAAAATAAATCTGTTTTAGAAATAGCAAAATATTATACTGAGGCATTTAAAAATGATTTTAAAAAATTAAATCTTAAATGGCCTACAATAGTAGTTCCGGCTTCATCATGTATTGATACATATATTGAAATGATTACAAAATTACTAGATAAAGGTTTTGCCTACAAGAGTGGAGGAAATATTTATTTTGATACTTCTAAATTAGAAAAATATAATGTTTTTTCTAGTCAGGTAAAAGAAGAATTACTTGTGGGAGCTAGAGAAGATGTTGATACAGATGAAAATAAGAAAAATCAACAAGATTTTGTTTTATGGTTTACTAAATCAAAATTTGAAAATCAAGCACTAAAGTGGGAAAGTCCATGGGGTACTGGTTATCCAGGATGGCATATAGAATGTTCGGGAATTAATTACAAATATTTAGGAGAATATTTAGATATTCATTGTGGGGGAATAGATAATAAATTTCCACATCATACAAATGAGATAGCCCAGTGTGAAGGTCTTTTTGGACACAAATGGTGCAACTATTGGTTTCATGTATCTCATTTAAATTTGAAAGATGCGAAAATGAGTAAATCAAGTGGAAATTTTGTTACAGTAAGTAAATTAATTGAAATGGGTTATAATCCTATGGTATACAAATTATTTTGTTTACAATCTCATTACAGAAATACTTTAATTTTTAGTAATGAAACAATAGAAGGTGCTAAAAGTGTTTATACCTCAATTGTTAAAAAAATAAAGTTAATTGATCCAAATGAAGGTGATTTAAATAATGAAGTGATTGCAAAATACAGAAGTAAATTTAGTGAAGCTTTATCTAATGATTTAAATACTTCTTTAGCAATTACAGTACTTTTTGATATGTTAAAAGATAACATTAGTGGAAAAGAAAAAGCATTTTTATTAAATGACTTTGATACTGTTTTAGATTTAGATCTTTTATCATATTTGAATTCCGATAAAAACGAAAATATTGATAAAAATTTATTAGAATTTATAAATAGCAAAATAGAAGAGAGAAAAGAAGCAAAGAAAAATAAAGATTTTGCCTTAGCAGATTTTATTAGAAAAGAACTTGAAATTAAAGGAATAATTTTAAAAGATACAAGAGAAGGGACAGAGTACGAAATAATATAATGTTTTTTGCCTCAAAAAGGAGTGACTAAATATGACAGATTTTATTAAAAATCAAGAAGAAAAATTGAAAGAAATTATTATAAAATGTGGTTATACAATAGATAACGTAAGCATTGTCCCATCAGTAAAACCTGAATTAGGTCAATTTCAATTTAATGGAGTTATGGAACTAGCACAAAGAAATAAGATTAACCCAAGAATAATTGCTGATGCTATAGTCCAAAAAATGAACGGTGACGAAGATTATAAAAATGTAAACGTAGCAGGACCTGGGTTTATAAATATTTCATTTTCAGATAAAGCATTATCTAATTATTTAGAATATTTAAGAACGCATATTACTGAGAAAACAAAAAAAGATGAAAATAAAAAAATCATCATAGATTATGGTGGACCAAATGTTGCCAAAACTTTACATGTAGGTCACTTACGTAGTGCTAACATAGGAGAAGCACTTAAAAGGCTTTCAAAAGAATTGAACTATGAAGTAATAAGCGACATTCATTTAGGAGACTGGGGTAGACCAATGGGATTAATAATGCTTGAGTTAAAAGAAAAACACCCAGACTGGGTTTACTTTGATGAAAATTATGAGGGAGAATACCCAAGTGAATGTCCAATTTCAAATAGTGACCTAGAAAAGATGTATCCAGTAGCAAGTAACAAGGCTAAAGAAGATGAAGAATATCTTGAGGAAGCAAGAAACATTACAACAAAGTTGCAACGGAAACAAAAAGGTTACTATGAATTATGGAAGCAAATAGTTAAAATTTCTACTTCAGAAATCAAACACCTTTATGATAAACTTAACGTGTCATTTGATTTATGGAATGGCGAAAGTGATGCTGATGAATATGTTTCAGAAGTCATAAATTATTTAAAAGACAAAGGATTAGCATACGAAAGTGATGGAGCGCTTGTTATGGATGTTAGTTTACCAGATGATACTGCGGTAGTACCACCATTATTACTAGTTAAATCAAATGGTGCTATTTCTTACGAAATGACAGATTTAGCAACTTTATGGGAAAGGGTAAAAAATTATAGTCCTGATGAAATTTGGTATGTAGTAGACAAAAGACAAGATTTACATTTCGAACAAGTTTTTAGAGCAGCTTATAAATCAGGAATTGTGCCAAAAAATATAAAACTAGAATTTATTGGTTTTGGGACTATGAATGGAAAAGATGGAAAACCATTTAAAACAAGAGATGGTGGGGTAATGTCTTTATCAAATCTAATTGATGCTGTAAAAAAAGCAACTTTAAATAAACTAAATCCTAATATAACTGGGAAAGATAGAGATGAAATTTCAGATGTATTAGCTGTTGGTGCACTTAAATATGCAGACTTACTTCCAAATAGATCGACTGATTATATTTTTGATGAAGAAAAATTCTGTGATTTTAATGGTAAAACTGGAATATATATATTATATTCTATAGTTAGAATAAGATCATTGTTAGCTAAAGCTAAAGAGCAAAATATTGCTATTGGACCAATAAAACAGTTAACTTGTGACTCTGACAGAAATATTGCTATAAAAATACCTGAAATCTTTTCTATATTAGATAAATCCTTTAGAATAAAATCTCTTAATGATATAGCAGAATATTTGTATCAGTTAATAAATGTTTTTAATAATTTTTATACGTCTAACAGAATTTTAACAGAAAATGATGAATTAACAAGAGAGTCTTGGTTAGGGCTTGCTGAACTTGTATATAATATTAGTTTTAAATTAATAAATATTTTAGGAATAAAAGAGCCAAGAAAGATGTAAATGAAGTTGTCTATGCGAGTGAAAAGTGAAGAATTAAGGAGATTTAAAACTAACGTTATTTATGACTATGGATACAGAGTGGTGTATTATTATGAAAAATATCATGAGGTGCCACAAACTTTATATGCAGAAAATATAGAAGATTTTATTTGTTTTTTCAAAGAGAAAAATAAAAAAATTAAATATAATGGTACTCAGGATTTATTAAAAAGATTTTTAGAAAAGGTGCCTGATGCATTAGGTGTTGCAATTTATGATATTGATCAAAATTGTATTGTAAAGTTAATTAAAGGTGGAGTAAAAAAAATTAACGATACTGTAGTTTATAAAGAAGAATTAATTTATGATTATAACTATGTTACAGTTAAGGATGGATTTAGAATCGTTTATTTATATAATGATGGAACTTATAAGCTTGGAGTAGGTGCTAAAAACATCGAGGATTTTATGAAAGAATTACTCCTTATGAACCTATAGGTGAATTATGTGAAATTCCGCCATTTATATCAGTAGAAGATTTATTAAATAGATATTTAGAAGAATGCCAAGGAGTAGATGGGGTTGCATTATATAATGTAGATGGTACTTTAATTGATCAAAGGAATAGAATAAATTCTAATATAAAACAAAATTTAATTTGAGTGTATAAGTTGCACAGTGTATTTACTATAAAGTAGTTAAAAAACCTATATTTTAGATTGACTTTTATATTAAAAATTGTATAATATTATTAAAGAAGGGATAACAACTTCATTTGGTAGGAGGTATATGATGAAATTTAATGTAAAAAAAGTAACAGAAGCTAAATTTTCTTGTCACGTTGATCAAAACTGTTAATTAAAGCTCATTATTGAGCTTTTATCATTATAACGGAGGTAAAAATGTTAATTTTAAATACAACAAAACCATTTTATGTAGACAAGGTTAATAAAATAGTTAGAATGGGTAATTTTAAAGAAACGGGTAAAGAAATTGATTATGAGGATGAAATATTTTTATCTCTGATTAATAATCTAAAAGAACCAATAGAGGAAAATGAACTTATAGAAAAAATTTTTAAAGAAACAAACATAGATAAAAATGAAGTCAAGAATATAATTGCGTATTTAATAGAAGAAAATTTTATTATTAAAAATGAAGAATATGAAAAAATATGTAAAAGTGAGTATAGTAGGCAAGATTTATTTTTTTCACTATTTACAGATAATTTTAAGCAGAACAAAAAAATATTTGCTGACAAAACTGTTTTAGTATTAGGCTTGGGTGGAGTAGGTGCTAATGTTGCATATATGCTTTCACGTGCAGGTTTTGAAAATTTTATTTTGGTCGATAATGATATTGTTGAGTATAGTAATTTAATAAGACAATATCCATATCAGAAGAGGGACTTAGGAAGAAATAAAACTGAAGCTCTAGCATCTAAATTAGATGGAAATATAGTAACCAAAAAAATTATGATAGATAAAAAAGAACAAATTTTAAAAGATATTCAAAAATGTGATATTGTTATATGTACTTTAGATAAACCTTTTAGAGTTATTAGAAGATTGATTAATGATATATGTGTCAGTGAAAATAAACCTGTTATTTTTGCCGGTTTCGCTGAACATGTTGCAATGATAGGACCATTTGTGATACCGCATGAAACAGCTTGTTTAAAATGTATAGACAAAGAAACAACAGATATACCTCTAGAAAATGTCAAAAACATACCATCTTATGGTCCGTTGTGTGCGTTGATTTCTTCAATTGTTGTTAATGAAATTATAAAATATTTTAATAATTATACGGAATATAATTTGAGAGGAAAAACAATGATGTTTAATTTTGCAACATATGATACTCAAATAATTAATTGGAATAAAAAAGATACATGTGAGGTGTGTGCTAAATATGATAGTTAATAATATAAAAGTAGAATTTAATGGTAATTTAATAATAGATGATGTATCATTTAAAATAAATAAAGGGGAAAAAGTAGGACTAGTAGGTAAAAATGGAAGTGGTAAAAGTACTCTTTTAAAAACTATTTCTGCTGAAAGCAATAAATCTTTTGTTAAGACTAATGGTGAAACAATTGGTTATTTAAAACAAGAAATCGAAGAAGAATATTATGATTACAGTGTACTTGAATATATTAGAGAAGTTACTAAAGTAGAGAGTTTAGAAAATAAATTAAATGAACTTTCTTTGAATTTGACTGAAGATAGAATGGAAGAATATACTCTTGTGTATAATGAATTTTTAAGCATAGATGGTTACAATTTTGAAAGTAATCTTGAAATTATAAAAAATGGTCTAAATTTGAGGGAACCACTTGATACCAAAATTAAAAAATTATCTGGCGGAGAAAAAATAAAAGTTTTATTAATAGAATTATTAATGTTAAACAAAGATATATTACTCTTAGATGAACCTACAAATAATCTTGATACCGAAGCAATAACTTGGTTAGAAAAATATTTAAAACAAAGTGCAAAAAAAATGATTATTGTATCACATGATGAAATTTTTCTTAATAATATAGTAAACAAAATATTTGAATTATCAGATGGGAAAATTAAAGAGTATAACATGACTTATAATAAGTATTTAATAGCTAAAGAAAATGAATATAATAGAGAAAAAGAAGAGTATTATAAAACTAAAGAAGAAAAAGAAAGACTTAAAAGTGAATTAGAAAAAGCAAAAAGATGGGCTAATTCTGGAAACAGTAAAAAAGCGCATAATGATAATGATAAAATAGCTAATAATTATGCTAAGGAAAGAACAAGTACATCAAATATAAAAAGAATAACAAGAAATTTAGATAAGTTAAATATTCCTAATTTTGAAGAAAAAAAGCCTATAGACGTATTTTTTAGTTTAGATGATGACAAAGGAAATAAAGACATAGTTTTGGATAATCTTGTATGTGGCTATGATACATTTAAAACTGTTCTTCTTAATTTAACAATACCATATGGGATTAAAGTTCAAATAAAAGGTTTTAATGGAAGTGGAAAAACTACTTTAATAAAAACTATTTTAGGACAAATAGATCCTATTAAAGGAACTATTAGTGTAGGTTCTAAAGTTAAGATGGGATATATTTCACAAAATACATTATTAGAAGGTAATAAGTCTGTTATAGAGTATCTTACTGAAAATATGAATGAAGTTAATTATTCCTTTGTGTTTACTTTGCTTGAAAAATTAAACATTAGTTATGAAGACAAAGATAAAATTTATTCTAAATTGTCACCAGGAGAAAGAACAAGAGTTGCTATTGCTAAACTTGCACTTTTAAAAACCAATGTATTAATATTAGATGAAGTAACTAATCATCTTGATAAAGAAGCGCTTGACTTAATATATGAACTTATAAGTAGTTATGAAGGAACTATAATTAGTATTTCACACAATAGAAAATATAATGAACTATTAGATGCAGACATTTTATTAGATATGAGTACTGGTTTAATAGAAAATTTAAAATTAACAAAAAAGTTATAAATTTGCATTAATGAAAAAAGTGTGCTATAATAAGTACACTTTTTTATTTAAGGGGGAAAAGTATGGAATCATTTGATGGTAAATTAAAAAACGACTATATTAATGTTTTAAAAGTTAATGGTTTTTCAGATAAGGATATTAATAAAATAGAAAGACTTTTGTATAAATATAAAGATGTATTAACTGATTTTAGAGACTTAGTTGGTGACAGTCTTTTACCGGATAAATTTTATTTTTTTAATAATATGAAACATTTTGCGTATTTGTTTAGCAGTGATATTGATAAAACTGTAACAAAAGAATACTTGAATTTTAATAAATTTATTTATTATTTAGTCAAACTTATAGGGCCTAGTTTTTTATTATCTAAACAAGTAATTGAAAATAGAAATATTTTAAAAGGTATAAATGTTAAAGATAATGGTATTAATCTTCCAAAAGAACCGGTAATGTGGACACCTAATCATCACTTCAAAGACGATGTTTTATGTTCAATGTTAAAAACTCAAAGACCCAGTTGTATGGCTTTTGCTAGTATTCCTCATTTTTTTAACTCATTTGATGGAATACTTGCTTATTCACTTGGAGTTATACTGATAAATAGAAAAAGTGAGGAAAGTAGAAGTACATGCTTACCAAAAATGAAAAAAGTAGTTGAACTTGGTTCAGATCTAATAGTTTGGCCTGAGGGTGTTTGGCATAAAAATCCAAACGATTTAATTTTACATTTGTGGCCAGGTATATATAGGTGTTCAATTGAAACAGGAATAAAGGCGGTACCGATGATACATTATGTGAGAGATACTACTCAAAGAGAAAAGAAAAATAAAAATTTAATTCATACTGTAATTGATGAACCGGTTGACTTTAATACCATGCATGGGATGGGAGAACGAGCTTGCTTAGAATATTATAGAGATATAATGTGTACATGGTATTACTTAATGATGGAAAAATATGGACAAAGTACTAGAGAGGAAGAACTTAAGGGATATGATAATTCTGTTGAGGCATGGGAAGAACATTTAAATAATCTTCTTAATAATGCAGCAAGGTATGATAAAAGCATTGAGACAACAGCAAGTTATCGTATGAATGATTATGTCACTCCACTAGATGTTTATGAAAATATTGCTTCACTTGATGTAACCAAAAGTAATGCTTTAGAAGTAGCAAATGCCAGAAAATTAATAAAAGAATATAAAATTAATGATTTTCAAAGTAGATTTTAAAAGAGATAATTTTCTCTTTTTTTATTATTTGTGGTATGTTATAATTATAATTGGAAGTGATGGATAATGGCAGGAATTTTATTACCGATATGTGCTACATTTTTTTCGTTATTATTAACAATAATATATTTTTCTAAAAAGAGAATTGATTTAGTTGAGAATAAAATTTATTCATTTATGATACCAATAGTTTTAATAGATAGTGTTTTAGTTTCTTTAGTACAGGGAATAGGTTTAAACGGAATAAATTCTATAAGCAATATATTTATTTCTTTAATAAATAAAATTGATTTTATGCTTTTAGTAGTTTATTCTAATTGTATATTATTTTATATTATACTTATAACTTATCCAAAGGTGAAAAACAAATTTAAGTTTTTATTATCAGCCTTTTCTGTTTTAGATATTTTAGTATTTATTTTCATAGCACTTGGAAAAGTAATTATTATTAGTAAAGGACATAACAACAGTGTAGAAGGTTCTTCATTGATGACTACTCTTATAGTTTGTGGAATATATATATTTAGTTCAATAGTTATTTCTATCATTAATATTAAAAAAATTGATAAAAGATATATACCTGTTTTTGCAAGTATCGGGATAGCTCTTTTCTTAATTCCAATGTTTAAAATTAATCCATACTTAATAGTTGTGTCTATCACTCTGACTTTTATAAATTACATTATGTTCTTCACAATAGAAAATCCAGATGTTAAAATGGTAAAAGAACTAGAAATAGCTAAAGATGCAGCAGTAAAAGCAAATAAAGCTAAAAGTGAATTTTTAAGTAGTATGTCACATGAACTTAGAACACCACTTAATGCAATAGTATGTTTTAGTGAATTATTAGAAACTAAAGAAGGACTAGATAAAGAAAGTAAAGATTTTGCTAAAGATATAGTAAATGCTAGTCATAATTTATTAGAGTTAGTAAATGGGGTACTTGATATAAGTAAAATAGAAGCAGGTAAAATGGAAGTAATAAATAAAGAGTATAATGCTAAAGAGTTATTTAATTCACTAAGTACAATGGTTATTCCTAGAATAGGAGATAAAAAGATAGAATTTAAAACACGTTTAGCAGAAGATTTACCTTGTGTACTTAATGGAGATACTGGTAAAATAAAACAAATAATACTTAATTTACTTACAAATGCAGTTAAATATACTGACTATGGATGTATAGATTATGATATAGAATGTTTAAATGATTTTAAAAATAATAGAACAAAGTTAATAGTAAGTGTTAGGGATACAGGAAGGGGAATAAAAGAAGAAGATATAAATAGATTATTTCAGAAATTTGAAAGAATTGATGAAGATAGGAATACTACAATAGAAGGAACTGGACTAGGACTTGCAATAACACAAAGTTTAGCTGATCTTATGGGTGGAAAAATTAAAGTAACTTCTAGATATGGATATGGTTCTACATTTACATTTGTATTTGAACAAGATGTAGTATCATTTAATGAAGTAGAAGAAAAGAAAGAGGAAGAAATTATAGAAGAGAAAGTAGACTTTAGTAATAAAAGTATACTAGTAGTAGATGATTCTAAACTTAACTTAAAGGTAGCAGAGAATGTATTAAAAGAATATAATGTAAACATCTTTACATGTATAAGTGCAAAAGAATGTTTAGATTACTTAAGTATAGGTAAATATGATATAATATTAATGGATATAATGATGCCTGTTATGAATGGAGTAGAGGCCTTAAAAGAAATAAAAAAACTAGGAGTAGAAACTCCTGTAATAGCTTTAACTGCAGATGCAATAGATGGACAAGAGGACAAATATTTAAAAGAAGGTTTTGATGGTTATTTATCTAAACCAATTGATAAAAATGAATTAAAAAAGATATTAAATAAGTATTTGAAAGGAGAATGAAATGAATAACGAATATTTAAAAAATGCTGGAATTAATGTAGATGAAGTAATGAACTTTTGGGGAGATATTGAAGCTTATAAAGATAACTTACTAGAATTTTTAACCTCTGTAGATACAAAAATAAAAGAACTAGAAAGTTATAAAAATAATACTGAAATAAGTAGTTATACCATGCTTGCCCATAGCTTAAAGAGTGAAACAAGATATTTAGGTTTAAATAAATTATCTGATATATTTTATACTCATGAACTTAAAGGCAAAGAAAATAATGTTGACTACATAAAAAGTAACTTTACTGAAATAGAAAATGGAGTTAATAAAGTTAAAAGTGATTTAAAAGACTTTTTAAATAGTACAACTATTAAGAAGAGTTTATTAGTAGTAGATGACTCTAATATAATAATTAATTATATAGAAAACTTAGTAAAAAGTGATTATAATGTAATAAGAGCTAATAATGGAATAGAGGCTGTAAATAAAATAAATGAAAATATATATGCACTTTTACTTGATATAAATATGCCTAAAAGTACTGGTATAGATGTTTTAAAATATATGAATGATAATGATTTAATAGATAAAATACCAGTAGTAATTATAACTGGCAATGATACAAGTAATCAAATAAAAGAATTAATTGGTTATAATGTTTTAGATGTACTTAATAAACCATTTACACCTGATAATATAAAAAGAGTATTAACTTTAATAGAGAATTTTCATAATAATTAGGAAATTCTTTTTTTGTAAATTAAAAGTAAAATAATTGTTAAACTATTTAACTCTTTATATGAGTGTGATAAACTCTTAATAGGTGAATAGATATGGAAAAGAAAAAAACAAAAAAAGAAATAGTGAGGATGCTTTTAAATCAAAATTTAGAAACAGAGGATGAAAATGAATTACTAGATATGTTAGTAGATAATCCTATTGCAATTGATGTAGATAAAGTAGCTAAAGATACAGAAAAAAGGGGAGATAAAATAGCAGATAAAATCACAAATATAGCTGGTAGCTGGGGTTTTATATTGGGATTTAGTTTGTTTCTTATAGTATGGATATTACTTAACTTATTTGTATTAAAAAATTTAGATCCTTATCCTTTTATACTTCTTAATTTACTTTTATCATGTATTGCTGCTCTTCAAGCGCCAATAATAATGATGAGTCAAAATAGAAGTGCTAAAAAAGATAGTATGAGAAGTATGAATGACTATAAAACAGATCTAAAAAGTGAATTAATACTAGAAGAACTTCATGATAAGATGGATAAAATACTAATAAATCAAAATATAATATTAAAAGAATTAGAAAAAAATAAAGAAAAGTAATTTTAAGAATTAAATATATTAATTACGATGCTCGTAAACAAAAATCTCAAATTTAATTTGAGATTTAATTTTATAATTTAATTTATTTTAATTTTTTCATATTAAAAAATATTTTAGGAAGTTATCTAGAAACTTTATTATCTATTCTTAAGTTATCTATGGTACTTTTATATACATCATAAATGAATTTTTCTCCTAATTTATTGACACCTATGCCGTTAATATTATTATGACCTCTACCAGGAATTATTATATGTTGAATATCAATTCCTAGATTTTGAAGTAACTGAATAGTATTTTTTGCTCTTTGAAATAAATCTGAACCCAAAATACTTCTTTGATATTTTCCAACGTCAGTTGGTATGCTTCTATTTAAATAACTCAAAAATATTTGAGTTTAATGTTGTTTTTCACTTAAAACATGATATAATATTATACTTACAAAGGTGGTAGTTTATGAATAAGGAAAAATTAATTCAAATAAAAAGAAGATTATTAGCACTAGGTCTAGCAGGTGTAGTGCTTGGTTCAACAGGATGTGCAAATGATAAAAGTGAAAATGCAGAGCCAAGTAGAAGTTCTATTTCACAAGGATACTCTAATGTTGAAGACTATTATAAATATGCTGTACAAAATGGAAAAGCAATAAAACTATATAATAGTGAATATGTGTTTTTACTTTATAATATAGAAACTTATGATGTAGAGGAATATATTTTTAAATGTCCTGTTACATGGTTTGGTGGAGGAGAATTATATGATTTAGAAACGGAAGAAATGTTAGCATATGGAGATGGAATAGCAACAACTTATAATGGAGATTTTTATAGGTATATAGTAAAAAATAATTATCAAGTACGCCTTAATGAAGTTAGTGATTATGTGGAAGGTCACGTTGACAAAGAATATTATTCATTAGATGAAATCAAAGTATTAGAACCACTTATAGAGAATAGTTTAAAAATTATTAATAAAGCAAAGGTAAATATAAAATAATGTTTTAAAATGATGTAATTTAAGAGTGTTAAAAAATATACAGAGCAAAATTATTTAATAACCATGCATTATTTTAGAAAAACTACAATTTATTATTTATAATGAATATAAGACTTCAAAATAAAAAAATTAAGAAGTCTTTTTTTTATAAATGTACCTAAAATTAAAATAAAAAATAAAAAGCCCTTACAATAAGGGCCTATTAACATTATTTGGAGCGAGTGTCGTAGGTATCTACAACTTTTTCCAATATATGAATTGATATACAAATATCAATCTAATATTATTTTAGCATATAATAAGTATTTTTACCAGTGCCTGATTGTATTAAAGTATTATTGCTTATCATATTGTTTAAAATATCAATAGCTCTAGTTTTAGATACATCAAGTAATGATTCTACTATTATTCTATTTATTTTATTATTTTTCTTTAAATATTCAATAATTTGTTCTTCTTGTGTTAAATTAGTTGGCAGATTTTTGACGTTATCATTTTCAATATAATTCACATTATATAAAGTTACTTTGAATACGTTTTCGGTATCCAATATTAATGGTTGCTTATCAAAGCCTTTATATGATTCAATGATTCTTCCAATACCAGTTCCGAAACTTTCTACGTATTTTAATCTATAAAATATATTTGCTAAATTAGGATTTCTTGATTCGGAAACACCATTGTATAAATCTTCCATATTAAGTCCCCTGATTAACCCACCTAAAGATGTAATTTCAAAATGATCATCAAATAATGATATTAATATACTACCCGTAAAATGATAATCACGATGTATAACAGCATTTAATAAAGATTCTCTAATTGCATATTCTGGATAATCCCTTGTATCAATTCTCTCTAAACCTATAATTTTTCCTTTAGTTTTGTTATATAAATCTAAATATTCAAATGTATCATTTACTTGCTTTAGTACTGAACCAGTAAATTCCTTTCTGTCTTTAAATTCTAATTTGCTATTTCCGTTAAAAATAGCACATTTTATTGAATAAGGACATTCATCTGATAAAAGCAACCCTAAATTAGTATATTTATTATTTAAACTAACAATATTTAATGCTTTAAATTTATTATCATTAATTTCTATGTTGTGGTTTTTAAAAATATTTTTCAAATATTCAAAGTGTAAATCTTGAACACTTGAAACATTATTTTCAAAAGAATTGCTATTACTTTCTATTAGCATCTTTTTTATAACTTCTTCACTTGCTTGTACTGATGCGTTTCCGTGTCTTAAATAAACACCTGCCGATTTTAAACCTTTATCAGATAAATAATATGGTTTATTTGGTGCCTCACTAATTTTAACTATAATTATATCTTTGCCTTCAATTCTTTCTATATATATTTTAGTATAAAGTGTTAAATCTGATTTAATACCTTCACGTATCATTCCGCTTAATGCTTCTAAATCTTTATTAGCATCTTTTAAGCCAATAACATTTCCGCCATCATCAATGCCAATATAAATAGTTCCATTATTAGTATTAGCGAATGCAACAATTTCTTTTTTTATATAAAAATATTATCAATTGATTCGACCTCTTTTCGACCACTTTTCGACCAGCACTGTTTTTTGTATTAAAAAATCAAACTAAAAAGTTCGACTAAATATCAATTTGGAGCGATTACCAAAGGGGTAATGCACACTTTCAATAAACAAATTCATTTGTATTTGATGTATTAATTATATCGTATTATTTAAAATATATCAATATATATATCTTAATTAGTCATATTAGTAAAATGATTAATATCTACGGTCTCAATTTTTCTCATTAAATATTGTGCTGATTTTAAAATTTGTTCTGGATTACGTGCTGATTTATGGGATAATATGTTACATACATCTAATAATACAGGTATTTGTATATTATCATTATTTGATACTTGGTTAACGTCTTTACATAATGCGATTTTAACATTATTTATGTTATCACTTGTAGGGCTAGAATTTGATACTTTGAAAGACATAAATTGTTCTAATATTTTTCTCATAATATTAGGATAATGATATATTTCACAATCAGTTAAATCATCAGTATTAGTTTTTTTTGAAAACTCATAAATTTCTTTAAAATCATGTTTATATGGTGTTTCTTTAGTTTTTGTTTTTACTAGATAGCTACCATTTTCATTTTTCTTGATTTCGTAAAATCTATATGGTGTCTCTTTACCTTCTTTATCGGAATCTTTTTTTCCATAACAGATATTACAGAAATCTTCCCATACATGTGTAAAAATAAATATTTGAGGACACTCTAAATCAACAATTTTCTTAACTAATTCAAGAATGTACATTTTATTCACGTCATCTACACTTGAAATAGGATCATCAACAATTATTGTTTTAATCTCATCTTTAAATTGTTTTTGTTTATCATCGTTAAATAATTCGTAATAGAAGAACAATAACGCAAGTAAATTATTTTCACCTTCACTTATGTCATCTAATAATAGAGGAATATTATCATTTCTATGCTTAATAACATAGTTTTTTTCAACTATATCTAAATAAAAATCTATACCTAATTGTAAAAGAAGTTCATTTATATAATTAGCAAAATCGCTAGTAGTAGATTTGCTGTTTTTAAGTTTTGAAATTTGTATTAATAATTTTTGATTATTTTTTTCTGTTTCATGTAAAATTTTTGTTTTTTCTTCTTTTTCAGTTATTAATGTTTTTATTAGAGAATTATTTGATATTTCTAATGCAATAGCACCTTTAATTAAAATATTACTTTTTTCTATTTTAGAATTTAATGTTAAAATTTTATTGTTTTTCTCATTATTAATATTAGCGAAAGCATTTGAAATATTTGTCATTATATCAATAATAGTTTCTTTATCAAATTGATATGTATTAGTCATATTTTTAATTTTTAAATCACTAATATCAACATAATTTTCTAGTTTGTCTATATTTTCTATTACTATATCATAAATATCATCAACACTGTCTCCAACCATATTTGAAACAATCTGTCCATTATATAGTATTGCTTCTTTAGTATTAATAATATTTTTTAATTTATCTATAAAAAATTCTAATTTTTGTAAATCTTGTTGTTTTCTATCTTCTAAATATTTTTGTGTTTTTTCTTCTATTTCCTTCATATTTAAATTTCCACCACAAAATTTACAATAAACCGAGTTTTCTTTTTTGTGTATTTCTAAACCTTCTTTAAGCCATTCTATTATTTTTGTTGATGGTATTTCTTCAGCATTATATTCTGTTGACATGATGTCGTATATAGAATTAATTTCTTCCTCATTTATAACATTAACATCAGTAATTTTTAAAGTTTGTAGTGCTAATAAATCTTTTTCATATTCTGAAGCATCTTTAAAATTAGTTAATTCATCTTTAGTAACCAATTTAAGTGCAGGTTGTAAATCTTTTTTATATGCTTCAATTAATTCTTCTATGTTATTTGCAACTTTCTTTTTTATTGACGAATTTCCTTTTTTTGAATTAAATATATTTGAAATTTCATTATTTATTTTATCTTCAGCATCGTTAATATCCTTTGTTATTGTTAAAGTATCTTTTATTTCTTTTTCTTTTTCTAAAATTTCTTTTTCTACATCAACATCTTTTGCTCCAAAGGTAGCCACAATACCTTTTAGTCCATTATTATTTTCTAAAAGTAAGTTATTTTTTATATAGTCTTTATTATAAAATCTATAGTTTGCATCTGTATTTTCAGAATCCTTTAAAAATTCATTAATAATTCCCTTTGATAAAGCTGTCTTTCCTTTGCCATTATATCCAAAAAATATATTTTTCTTTTTGAACTTATCTATTGAAGGACCAGTATAATTTTTAAATGATTTATAATTATAGTTATTAATTGTTTCTAACATAAAACACCTCTTTTCGACCATTTATTATACCATGTTTTTTATGTTTTTTCTTAGTTATATAGCTGTATAAACGAAAATTTAATTGTGTAATTAGTAATTTTTTTAAAAATATGTTATAATTAAGACAAGAGGTGAAAAAATGTTAAAAGATATGTATGATGAAAGAGGAATTTTAAAACCAGAATACACAATGACAGAATCAGAAAGAAAAGCACAATTATTTAATAATAATAAGTTAATACTTCCAGATTATATGAATGAACCACAACCAAAAGTAGATGTGCAATCTTTAATGATTAAAGAAAAATTAAATAAAAGCTTAAAACAAATGCAAGAAGATGTTTTGAAAAATAAAATATCTTTAAAGAAATTTGAGAAATATTATACTTTAATTAAAAATGGAGTTGCAACTGGACTTTTAGATAATGCCTTAACTTATGCTTTAACTTTATCAGATGCAGTAGTTTTAACTATGTTAACAGACAATGATGAGGAAAAATATTATACATACATGAAAGATTTAGAAGATATTATTGCAAATGAAATTCGTAAATCATTAGGAGCTGATGTACTAATATTAGAAAATCGTTTAAATGGAATGTTGAAAACAATAAATCAATATGTTGTGACATTAAAACAATATTATGCTTTTTGTGAGACTTTGCAATATGCAATGATGGCAAAAATTGAAGGTATAAATTATTTGGAATGTGCAAAAGCTTTGCAAAATGCAAAAATAGAATCACCTAAAGCGTATGATGAGTACATTAAATTACATAATTTTAAAAAGAAAATAGCATCAATTGTATCACAATTAGAACAACCTGAAAAAGGTAAATCAAGAAAATAAATATAGATGGTTATGAATAATTATAGTTCGTAATCATCTTCTTTTTTCGTTTCATAATAATCAAAATCCGTTTCATTTTCTAGTTTTTGAATAGATGTTGTAATATATTCTTTATCTTCATCACTGAAGATTTCATTATTTGACATATCAATTATAACGTCGCCATAAATTGAATCTTTTTCTTTATTGCTATATAATTTTTTAATAAGAAAATCTAATAATTTTTTCCATGCTTCTTTTAGTTTTTCAATAATTTCATTTAAGGTAGATATTGTAGAATTTAATGTTTCTATATCAAGTTTTAATCCTTCAATCTTTTTTTGTTTTTTCTGGATAGTATTATCTTTATCTTTTATGCTAGATTCTAATTCTTGAATTTTCTCATCTTTTTCATCAATAGTATCTTCTAATTCATCAATTTGGTTATAATGATTATTTAAAGCATTTTCAAAATTTTCCATAAGATTTGTAAGGTCATTAACACTTTTAATTTCATTAACATTACTATCAACATTTTCTATATATTCATTAATGGTATTGATATCATTATCACTGATTAGATAATTATTTTTAATAAGTTTTGTGGGTTTTAAATTATTAACAATTTCTTTGACTTGCTTAGATTTTTCTAAAGTTTTCTTTGTTGATTCATTAACTTTTTCTAATCTTTGTTTATTTTTATCAGCTTGTCTTTTTAGTTTGCCATATTTTTTATCCATATCTCTAGACGCAATATCATACCCACGACCATCTTCTTTATTTTCTAATTGTTTATTGGTATTATAAATTTTATTAAAACTATTTATACAATTAAGTCTCATAGCATCTTGTATCATTCTTAGAGAATCTTTTGTAAATATGGTGGATTTGCCAACTTGTTTTTCCATACCATTTTTATTTCCATTTTTAACAGGAACTCCAACAATATGAAGATGTGGACTCGATTCATCATAATGGATCGTAGCATTTGCTATTTTAAAAGACGGAGCAACTCTTTCTAATTCATTGATTTGTTCTATGAAAACACCAGTCATTTTTCTTCTGTATTTTTCAGTTTTTCTCTTCCAAAAAGACATTTTTCCAAGTTCAATAATAATCTCACAAGCTAAATCAGTTTTCTCATTTTTAGAAATGTGTTCAAAATAATTTTCAATTTTTCTATCATTTCTAGTTTGATTTTCATTGTATTTAATTCTTGCATCATCAAATTCTTTTATGTATAAATTTACTACATCTTTATACAAATCATTTGTTCCGCGGAGTATTTCTATTTTCTCTTGATTATTATCATATTTTCTTAAATTATGATTATTTGCTCTTGATAGTTGATTAGCATTTTGAATAGCATTATTATTAAATACTTTATCTACAACTTTACCATCTTTAATAGTTTGTCTAGATTTTTTACTTTTGTTTTTATCATTTCCTATATGAAATGAATAAGATAATTTGCCCAAAAATTTCCTCCTTTCTGCTAGGTTTATTTTAGAGATATTTTTGATATTATACTCACTATTTGGGAGTAGAATTTCAATGTCAAAATTTCTAACTCCCTATATATTTTGACGTACTACATCAAAATATGGGAGCTAAGGTTAAAGCCACCTTAGAATCCGCTTGTCTTATTCGTAATATTCCAAAACGATGTAATGGAATACAACTACATAAGACTAACGATAAATAACAAATACTATTTATTATTTATCTTTTGAAAATTATTCAAATATTGCAAACTAGGTAAGCAATTATTTTCATAATTTTGTTATACAAACTATCGCCACTTTCATGAGTAAACTCACAAAATGTGCCACGTTTGTTATTACTTTTTTTAGAAAAAAGTAAACGAAAAACTTTGAAATTTTGCCATCTCAAAGTCTATTCTTCTTCTTTTTCTTTATATTCTAATAATAAATTATTACATTGTTGTTCTATTATTTTTGGTATAAATTCTTTAACTGCTTCTTTATCATTATTAAAATATTCTAATAATTGTGGTATTAAAAATTTAAAAAAATAATTTATATTATCACCCCCTTAACCAATAAAAAAATTGAGATAGTCTATACCTCAATTTGTAAAATAGTAAATTTATTTTTTTCAAACTTTGAACTTTTTTCTTGTGGAATAATTTGTATAACATCATCAGTATTTAGTTCTGTAATATCAAAAGAATCTGCTTGTATTATAGTTTCTTTAATATTATAAAAATTTCTTAGTGTATTAACATATCTGTTGATATCTTTTTCTTTTGTATAATTAGATAAAATAATATCTCTTTCGTGTGTGTTTACTATCATATCAAAACAATCACTTCTAAACATATAAGCAATATTTTCAATCTCATTTTTATTAAATAATATATTACGAATAGATACATTATAATTCTTATCATAATCAATTTCTATTTCATCAATATACTTATTAATTAAATATTGTTTTTGTTCCTTATTTAGTTTTTTCCATAGATTGTTTGATTTAACATAATCTGCTTTTTGTTTCATTTTTTCAATTTCTTTTAAATTAAATATAGTTTTTATATCTTGTTTATGTTCTAAAGATTCTTTTATACTTTCTAATTCAGTTAATCTACTTTGTACATATTGTAATTCTTTTTCAATAGAATTTAACTCATTTTGAAGTGTAGTAGGCTCTATTAAACCATCAATAAATGCTTTCTTAATTCTTGTAGTTTTCTCAGTTAATTCAGTTTCTAATTGTTTATATTTCTTAATATCGTTTTCAGTATCTTTATTTAAAGTAGGTTTAAAAGAATTATCAACGATTAAAAAGAAACCTAACATATCATTTAAAAATTTCATTAAAGATTTTTCAATTCTATTTTCATTAATTCTTATTTTACAATTAGCACATTTATAATAAACATGTTTGACTTGATTTCTACTTGTACTAGAACTACCACCCATAATTTTATTACAATGAGGGCATCTAACTTTTTGCATAAAGATATAAGTAAGTTTTCTTTTGAAGTTTTTAAGATTTTTTTCTTTTCTTTTTTGTACCATTTCAAAAGTAGTTTTATCAATTATAGCTGGAACTACATTTTCAAATATTTGTATTTCGCCTTTGCTACGTTTACCATGAACCATATTACCAATATATAATTGATTAGAAAGTATCTTATCAACAGTAGTTGTTGCCCAATGTCTATTTAAAACTTCTTCTTCGTTAAATAACTTACAAATAGCACAAACTGATAAACCATCTAGATAAAGTCTAAATATTCTTCTTACAACATCTGCTTGAACTTCGTCTATAACTAAATCTTTGCTATTAGGTAATTTAGTATATCCAATTGGTGGACGCCCTGCTAAATGACCTTTTCTAGCAGCTCCCACTAATCCAAATTTAGTTCTTTCTGAAGTTCTTTCAATTTCAAGTTGTGCTAGTATTGTAAGCATTCTAATAAAGAATTTACCATTAGCAGTAGAAGTATTTATTTCTTCAGCAACACTTTCTAAACTACAATTATATTCTTCAAGTAGAGTACATATATTTTCTAAATCTTTAATTGAACGAGTAAGTCTATCTAACTTATAAACAATAATTTTGTTTATTTTACCTGATTTCATATCTTCAATCATTTCTTGAAATTTAGGTCTATTAGTATCTTTAGCAGAAACTCCTTCTTCACGATATACTTTGTAGATTTCATAATCTTTAAAATTGCATAATTGTTTTAACTTTTCTTCTTGTTCATCTAAACTATGACCAAACCTAGATTGATCTTCAGTTGATACACGAGGATAAAGTCCACATATAGTTTTTTCTTCTTTCAATTTATCTCCATTCCTTTCTAATTTTTTTTAAAATGCAACAAAAAACACAAGAGAGATTTCCCTTGTGTTTAACAGATTATTCGCTAGTAAATTATCTAATTTTTACCTAGCATACACTATTTTATATGAAGTCGGTGCTAAAATCAATAGCGATTTTTGTTGCCTTTTTAGTGGTATTTTTAGTTGTGTGAAAATTAGTATTTTTCCTTTGTTTACTAGCGTTTTCTCATAAAATAAACTTACAATACAACTATATCATCAGAAAAAAGAATTGTCTAGATAACTGTCAGTATAAATTTAGTCTACTTTTTGTCTACTTTTAGTATAATAATAGTCTATGATTTATTCATATTATTTAAAATATTAATAAATTTAGTAAAAGAAATAATTACATTATGATTAGGTAAATAAATCTTTTCATTATCATTGTAGAGTAGAGCAATTAATACATTATTGGAATTAGTTATTATAATTTTATGTGGTTCTTGTACACTAAGATTAGTTTTATCAAATTTAACAATATGACCAGATATAAATTCTATATTAAGATTTGTTGTACTAACTTTCATTTTTAGTTTATTTTGTATTTCACTTGGGAAATCTAAAGATTCTATGGTCGTTTTCATAATTAATTCATCAACTCCTTTACACAATGAAAAAAGCCCATAATATCAAATACTATGAACTTGTTTATTTTATCTAAATTAATCTATATACTTTCCAAGCTGAGACGGGGGAAAGTAATAAAAAAAACCACACACTCATATAAAGTGTGCGAGTATTAACCTCAATGGAGCAAGCGATGGGAATCGAACCCACGTCTCAGCCTTGGCAAGGCCACGTACTAGCCGTTGTACTACGCCTGCATGCATATATATAATAACATACTTTAATATAAAAAATCAAGTGTAATATTTATGTAAAGTTTCACTAAAAAACTTTACATAATAAACAAACTATAGTAATATGGTTTTAGAGGGTAAGAGATTATGGATAAAGAATTTGAAGATATCAAGAAATTATTTGAAGAAAGAGATGATAAGGCTTACATGGAAAGCATGGAAAGAGCTTGTCAAGAAGCAATTAATTCTAGAAAAGAAGAAAGAATTACTAGAAAAAAACAAATGCATGATAAATTTATTGGGACAAAAATAGTCGCAATTGTTTTAGGAGGTTTATTGCTAGTAGGTGGTGCTAAACTAATAACTGAAAAAGAAAGTAGTAATAATGACGTACAAATAACAATGCTTAGTGATGATTTAAGTATGAAGGAATTAGGTAAAGAGATAGGATCACTTGTATATGTTAAAGGAGATAACTTTAATGAAAAATTTGATACTACTTTAAAAAGTATATTAAGTCAGTGTACATACAGAACAAGTGATAATGAGAGTTTTTATTATAGTCATACAGAAATAGCAAGAAAGATTTTATCTTTAGACGAGGACTTAAGAGAATATGCTCTTTGTAGTGTTTTAAATGATATGGGATCATACAGAACAGCTGAATTTGAAAAAGGAAAAACTAATGCTGACTATTTACTAAAAAACATATCTATGTTTGAAAGTGATAACGAAATAAAACTTTTAGATGGTACTACATCTTTAGAGGAGTACCTAAAAATGAAAGGTTTTGTTGACAAAGATGGAAATGCATCATTTGAAATGTTTGTAGAAAAAGAAAATCAAAATGCTCCAATTATTAAAGAAATAGTTGAAAGTTTAATGGAAAGTAAAGGTGTTAGAAGATGAGTGAATATAATGTAGCATCTTTAAATGGAAAAGATTATATAGAAGCAGATACTGTAAACTTTAGAGATAATACTTATGTATTTCTAGTAAATGAAAAAAATGAAAAAGATTTCCTAGTTAGGAAAATAACTAGTGAAGGAGATAAAACTTTTTATGAACCACTAGAAACTAAAGAAGAATTTGAAGTAGTAATGCTTATGTTTACTAAAAAACATAAAGAAGTAATAGAAAACATATAAGGCTTATTGAAAAAATAAGTCTTTTTATTTATAGACTAATCTTAAGCTTTATTATATAATATTATTGTAGGATAGATAAGTATGAAGAAAGTATTAATAATATTAGGAACATTTTTAATTTTAATAATTATTACAGGTGTATATATTTACTATAATGTAAAACCAGATATAAAGCTAAATGGTGGAGACATTATAATCTCTTATGGAGATATAAATATATAGAACTTGGAGTTAATGCTTTTATATTTAATAACGATATATCAAATGACATAAATGTAGATAACAAAGTCTCACTTAATAAAATAGGAGACTATAAAATTACATATTCAATAACAAATAAGTATTTAAAAAATATTTCCACTATAAAAAGAAATATAAAAATAATTGATGATGAAAAACCTATAATAAATTTATTAGGAAAAACAGAACAAAAATATTATGTAAATGATAAATACAAAGAAGAAGGATATACTGCCATAGATAACTATGATGGTGATATAACTGATAAAGTTACTATAGAAAACAAAGTTGATTTTACTAAAAAAGGTAACTATGAAATAATATATAAAGTTACAGATTCATCAGGTAATGAATGCACTGAAATAAGGAAAATAAAAGTAGAAGAAAAACCGGTACCTAAAGAACCTATTTATCAAAACACTGGAACTGGCAGAGGGTTACCAATTTTAATGTACCATTACTTTTATGATAAAAGTAATGGAGAAATTGGAGAAAACAGCAATTACATGGAAGTATCAGATTTTATAATCAAATGAAATACTTAAGTGAAAACAATTATTACTTTCCAACATGGGATGAAGTAGCTTCATTTATAGATGGTAAACAAGTACTACCTGAAAAATCAGTAGTCATTACTATAGATGATGGACAATCATCAGTATTTGAATATGCTTATCCTATATTAGAAAAATATAATGTAAAAGCAACTGCCTTTATAATAACATCATGGAGTAGTGGTTTTAAAAATTACATGGGAGGATCATTAGAATTCCAAAGTCATACACATAACATGCACAGAGTTTTTTGCCCAGGTGGACATGGTGGTAAATTTAGATGTATTGACTATTCTGAAGGATTAGAAGACTTAAAAAAATCAGCAGAAATATTAGGAAAAAATGATGTAATTGCTTATCCATATGGAGATGTCACAGATAATGTATTAAAAATAACTAAAGATGCTGGATATAAAATAGGACTAACTACAGTATATGGAAAAGCAAAGAAAGGTATGGATAGATATAGACTACCTAGAGTAAGAATGTATAACGGTATTACACTTAATTCATTCATAGAAAAAGTAAAATGAAACTTAAGAATAGTTCTTGAGTTTTTCTTTTGTATATATTATAATTAAATAGAAAGATATGAAGAGGAAAGGAGAATTCATATTTAGCGCCAGAGCCTTAAATGGTTGACGAGGATGGTAGTTATCGATAATTCGGCGGATGCTATCACGGATAAGTAATCGTTAGAAGTATTACAAAAAATAAAATCAAGATTATAACAAAAAATACTTCATACTAATTTTTTAGTATGGAGGAATTTTTATGTGTGGTATCATAGGATACATAGGAAAAAAACATAATGGTGTAGATGTAATTATAGATGGTCTAAAACACCTAGAATACAGGGGATATGATAGTAGTGGAATAGCTTTTATTGAGGATAATAAGGTAGTGATAAAAAAAGAAGTTGGTGGAATTACTAACTTAGAAAAGCTACTTGATAATAATAAAACTATGGTAGGTATAGGGCATACAAGATGGGCAACTCATGGTAAACCAACAAAAACAAATGCACATCCACATAAACAAGGGGTAATAACTTTAGTACATAATGGAATAATTGAAAACTTTATGGATATAAAAGGTGAATTAATTAAAATTGGTTATACATTTAGTAGTGACACTGATACAGAAGTTGCAAGTGCTTATATAGATTATTTATATAAGGAAAATCATGATATGATAAAAGCTCTATCTTTAGCAAGTAAAAAGTTTATAGGTAGCTATGCTTTTGGCATTATTAACGAAGATGAAAAGGATAAACTATATGCATTAAGAAAAGATAGTCCTTTAATAATAGGAATAGGAGAAAATGAAAACTTTATAGCTAGTGATGTACCATCTATCTTAAAATACACTAATAAATATATAGATATAGATAATGATGAAGTAATAAAGCTTACAGAAAATATGCCAGAAGTTTATAATCTAGAATGTAAGAAAATAGATAAGCAAATCAATGAATTTGAGGGAGATTCTAGTTTGGTTGAAAAAAATGGTTATGAAACATATATGCTCAAAGAAATACATGAAGAAGCAGAGGTAATTAAAAAGACTAGTGAAGAAAATATAGATTTTGATTTAACTAAATATGATGAAATTGATATTGTTGCATGTGGAAGTGCTTATCACGCAGGTTTAATAGGAAAATATATGATAGAAAAACTTGTTAATAAAAAAGTTGATGTTTCAATTGCAAGTGAATATCAATATGATAAACATTTTTATAAGGGAAAGACACTTTTAATAGCAATAAGTCAAAGTGGGGAAACTACAGATACTAAAAAATGTGTTACTATTGCAAATGAAAGTGGTATAGACTCGCTGGCTATAGTTAATGTAAAAGGTAGTAGTATTGCAAGAATAAGTAAACATGTAATTTATACATTAGCAGGTCCAGAAATTGCAGTTGCAACTACAAAAGCTTATTTAGCACAGATAACTACTTTAATTCTTTTAGCTATTAATAATAGTGGTAAAGAAATAAATAGAGAAGAGTTACAAAAATTACCTTACTATATAGAAAATTTAACAAGTAAAGACTATTTAACTCTTGCTAAAGAACTATATCAGAAAGATGATATTTATTTTATAGGAAGAGGAATAGATTATGCTCTTTGTATGGAAGGATCTTTAAAATTAAAAGAAATAAGTTACATACATAGTGAAGCATATGCAGCAGGAGAGTTAAAACATGGAACTATTTCATTAATAAATGAAGGAACACCTGTAATAGTAGTAGCAACAAACGATTTATATTTAAAAACTATAAGTAATGCTAAAGAAGTTAAAGCAAGAGGAGCAAGAGTAATATTATTAACTAATAAAGAAGTAATAAATGATGGAGTTTATGATGAAATAATAACAATTCCAAATGTAAAAGAAGAATTAACTCCAATTTTAGCAATTATTCCATTACAGCTATTAGCATATGAAACAGCTAAATTAAGAGGAAATGATATAGATAAACCTAAGAATTTGGCTAAAAGTGTTACTGTGGAGTAGTTAATGTTAAAACTTTTATTTAGTAAGGAATATATCTTTTTATGGATATTAGTTATTTTAATTACTGTTTTTGAAAAGAAGGTTATTGGCTTTTTTGGAGAATTATGGGTTAGATTTGAATTAAAAAAACTTGGAAAGAACTATAAAGTTCTAAATAACGTTATAGTTAGAACTGAAGATAACAGTACTCATCAAATTGATCATGTTATTATTTCTAAGTATGGTATATTTGTCATAGAAACTAAACAAATAAATGGATACATAAAAGGAAATGATTATGATAAGAATTGGACTATTAAGCGAGGTAAAAATACTTACTTCATTCATAATCCAATACATCAAAATTATGGACATGTAAAAGCACTTTCAAAAGTCTTAAATATTGATGAAAATAAATTTATTCCATTAGTATGCATTTCTAGTCAAGCTAAAATTAAGGTAAATTCAAGTAATGTATTTAAACTATTTAATTTAGTAAGTCAAATTAAGCAATATAAAGAAGAAATACTTTCAAATTATGAAGAAGTTTATAGCTTTTTAGTTAATAGAAATATTAAAGGCTATAGTAATTCTAGGATGCATGTTAAGAATGTAAAACAAATTAAAAAGGTTAGAACTAATGAATTAAATAATAAATGTCCACTTTGTGGTGGAGAACTTATTAAAAGGCAAAGTAAATATGGAAGTTTTATAGGATGTTCTAATTATCCTAGGTGTAAATTTAAAAAATAATGAAAGTCTCTAATATATAGGGACTTTTCTAATTAATTTTAAAAATTGATGTAATTTTAAGAAAAAGTATAGTATAATGTTATTTAAGAAGGTGGTTTACATGTTTAAAACTATTATTATTTTTGTAGGCTTTCTAACATTTTGTTATATTAATAGAGATAAAGCTTTAAAAGATTATAAAGAAAAACCAAAAAATGATAAACCTAAAAAAGAAAATCATTCTCCATATTCAGAAGAAGAAATGGACAAATGGTTTTTAAAGGAGTGGCAGAAAGACCTCGTAAGACAAGGAAGATTTGCACCCTGGAGTTTTAAAAAGAAATCAACTAGACATGAACCACTAAGTGATGGACAATATCATAAAGATGATGATGTGGGCAAGATAGAGGAGGATTACTGAAAAAGATTGCATTGTATAATAAAAAGAAAATGTAAAATTAGAATTGGTAAACTAAAAAGGATAAGCAGAACTTATCCTTTATTCAATTTTTAAAATATTTAAGTATGATATAGTATCTTCTCCAGGGGTTAAAGTAATATTAGTGCTTGATGAAACTGCCATATCTATTTTATCATTAATATTTAAACTCACTATTATGGAGCCATTAAATGAAACATATTCCGCAGTTGAAACTTGTTTAGTAATTTTACTACCATTAATAGTTCGATTTTCTTTTCTTAATTCTAAGGATATGTCAGCATTATTAGTGGTTTGACCACTAAAATAATAATCTATTTTATACATACCTTGTTTATTTATTTTAATAGTATTTGTAAATGATGTATCTACTTCTTTAGAGGCTGATATGTTTCCTAATTCCACTTGATTTGGAGTATTTGCTGTTAATGTATAGGAATTACCATTATTTTCATAAAGAGAAGCATATGCTTCTAAAATTGCACTACCGGTATCTCCCTTACTACCAGGAGGACCAGCAGGTCCAGTATTACCTCTTGGTATTAAAAATGTTAAATTATGTGTATTATTGGAAAAGTCATCTGTAACACTAGCATTTAGCCCCGGATTAATAGTTCTAGTTTCAGATATATTTACTTTTTCTCCTATACCATCATTTCCCTTATCTCCTTTAGGTATTGAAAATGTTAAATTATGTGTATTATTAGTAAAATTATCTGTAACACTAGCATTAGAACCCGGATCAATTGTTCTAGTTTCTACTACCGTTATTTTTTCACTTTCTCCAGTATCACCCTTAGGGCCCATATCACCTTTAGGTCCAACATCACCATCAGCGCCATCAAAGCCTTGAGGAATGTAGAAATCTAAAGTGTGAATATTATTAACATAGTTATCTACAACTCTTGCTCTTGCATTAGCATCTAATGTTTCTGTTTTACCAATTGTTATTTTATCCCCATCTTTACCTCTTGGAATAGCAAATTCTAAAATAGCATTCTCTTTAGTACCCACATTTTTAACACTTGCATCTTGAAAAGGATAAAGAGTAGTAGTTTTACCTACTTCTATAGTAGAAGAGCCATCTTTTCCTTTTGGTCCTCTTATATAGCAATATTTATATTGTTGACATGTACACTTTTTATTCATAAAGCCTCCTTAAGTTGTTTCTTCTAGAAATAAATCACCATCTGCTATAGGAATAGTAGCATAATTTATATCACTTATACTGAACTTTTTAAGAGGTGCCTCTGGATTTGCAATTTCTATTATTTCTTCGTTTTTCTTAAGTTCTATATTTTTTAATTCTTCACTAAATGTATGTTTTCCATCACTGCTTATTTGTTTATAGTATACTTTTAAACTTTTATTTTCTGAAAATGGTACATTATTAAAAATAGCATATCCATCTTGATTTGTTTCTACTTCTATACCTATATTATTTCCTGTGTAGTCTGTTCTTATAAATTTAGCACCAATAATATTAACTCCAGTACTAGGATCTCCAGTATCAGTAACATGTAATTTTAAAATTCCTGAAGCAGATATAGTAAAAACATAGGTTTCGATGTTATCTACTATTTCTATACTTTTAGGTGACAGAGAACTGTTATCATATCCTGGAATATCTGCAGTTGCATTATACTTTCCATTAACGATTTCTGTACTACCAAGTCCATTGGTTATTGGTATCTTATGTTTTATTGCCATAAAGTAATTTCTCCTTCCTTTATATTAACTTTATTATAGTTAGAATCATATATAATTATATTTTTGATATTTCCTTTTTTATTTTCAATTTTATTATCTAAACAGATAGAATAATTATATCCTCTTATGGCATATATTGGTATATTAATTATTCTTCCTTTAGAATGTATTTCTAACTTATATGTATTTTTATTATATATAGGTAACTTTATTTTTTCTAAATTATTTATTTTTTTAATACAAACTATTTTATTACATTTATTTTTTAAATAAAGAGTAGTTCCATTTATTAAGCAGTTAGATTTTAAATTTATATTAATGAAATCTTTGTTCATAAATCACCTCAATATATTATAATATATTCTATTTAATTATCATTGAAAAGGTTAAATCACTATTGACCAAATATATTTAGTATAATATTCTTCGTTTAGGTTATTGTCGTTTATTTTAAGTAGTAAACCTTTATCTTTTTCGTAATTAATTTCTTTGATAGATATTTCATCTATATTCTTGATATTTTGATAAATACTAGTTGGTTGTGTACTTATTTGTAGTAATTCATTATTATTTTTAAATATTAAAGAATCAATTAATACCTTATTATTATCACTCATTAAAGGATTTATATAATTAATAAATAATTCATAGTTAGTAGCATTATTTCTACTATCAATAATAATAATATTACTAGGTTTTATTTTATTATATATATTATTTTCACTAGGTAATGAAATATCAAAATTTGTTATTTTAGTACTTTCTAAAAGAGTAACTTCTCCATTAAATGGAGTAATTATTTCTCTATCTAAATACATGTAGCTGGTAGGTTCAGCTGATGTAATTTTAATTACTGTATTATCTTGAATATTATTTTCAAGTAAATATTCGAATAACCCATTTTCATCAGATTTAACTATTTCATTAGTACCATCAAAAGATATGGATACATCTGCGTGACGAGTAGTGTGACCAGAGATTTTAGTGGAATTACTATTTATAGGATGAATATTTATTTTGGGTTGACCTATAGAAAACTGCTTTTTATTTTGAAAGGAAAAATTATCTAAAGAAGGTAATGTGTTTTTTTCCTCATTAGTATAATTACTATATATAATATTAGTAGTATTCTTATCAAATGTTCCTTTTACTATAGATAAAGTATCTTTTTTATACCATGAGTAGAGTGGTAAATCTTCAATTCCACCAGCTACTAAAAGATCTTTACTATCTTTCCACATATTTATTCTATTAAATGAAAACTCAAAATTTACAGGATTATTTGTATAAAGTACATTAGAATTTTTAGTATAAAGAACTATGTTTCTAGGATTATTAAACTTAATACTTTGATTATTTCCTTTAAAATAAATATTATAATTATCAATAGGAGTATTTTCGTAACTATTAATTACTAATAAGCTTGCTCCTTCATTTACTGTTAAATTTCCATATATATTCCACATAGGTACTCTTTGATGGGAATTTTCTATAAAATTTAATTTAGAAAAATCATCTATTAAAACATCTTGACATCCATTACCAATTGTCTGTGCAAAACCATTACCTGTTATTAAATTTAGTTCGCTACATCTAGATATTTTAAAATCTAGTCTAGGAGTGCCATTAAAGAATGCATTTTTACTTGTTATATTAACTCTGCTATTTGATAGAATTTTAAAATATGCATCAATTGTGTGTAAATATATAAATGGAGTATTATTACTATCAATGTCACTGTTACCGCCAATTAGTATGTTATTACATTCACATACTTTATCAGATGTAATGTTGTTAGTATCTTCAATTTTAATGTAACTGTCAATTATTTTTGTGATTCCATATTGATTGTATAGGAGTTTAACACCATTAAATCTGGTATTACTAAATACTATTTTAGAATTTAAATCATCATTTATATAAATAAAACCAACTTTATTTGAAGAAGTTATTTTTATATTTTTAAATATTATAGTACTATTAATTGATGTACTTATAGTAGAATCAATTAAATTATTAGTAATAGTATGAGTATTAGTATTATAAGTTCCATCAATTATAATTTTAGATTTATCTCCTATCATAAAAGATTCTTCTATAGTTATATCATTATCTAGATAAATGTATGTATAAGTATTATCTTCTGTTAAAACAGTTTTAAATTCTTCAAAGTTAGAAACAACAACAGTTTTATCATTTATAATTTTCATAGAAACCTCCTTAATGTATTTTTACTACATTTAACATAGCATTAGTGCTTCCATTAAATGAAACGTTCACATTATTAGAAGATCTTAAATTTAAAGTTAGAATATCATCTTTGTTTAAAGATATAATCGTACTACCATTTATTGTATTAATAAAGTTAGCATCAAATTCATTTGTAATATTCGTTGCTGGTTGTAGGATGTCATTTGCTCTTACTGAGATAGTAATAGCAGTATCATCACTAGTACTAGCGCTAAAAGTGAAATTAACTAGGTATACACCAGTTTCTTTAACTTTGATAGATGAATTACCTTCATACTCGGTTAAAAAAGCTGGACCTTGTTCTTCAATTGTGAGGACTATATCTGTTGCTGCTGGTAAATTAAATTGCTTTTCTGTTAAAGAATATCTCATTCCATAGGCATTAATTATAGAAGTACCCGCATCACCTTTGTCACCCTTTGGTATGAAAAATACTAAATTATGCACCCAGTTTTCATAAGTGTCAATAACGTGTGCTTCTTCACCGGCGTTTAATGTTTCTATACCTTCAATATTTATATGCTCGGTTCTTCCTATTTCACCAGGTAAACCTCTTGGTCCTGTTTCGCCCTGGTCACCTTTGTCACCTTTAATACCTTTTGGTAATTTAAAATCAAGTATTACATCGGTAGGCGTTCCGGTGTTTTTAACTTCAGCGTTCATGTTGTTATCTACTGTTTCGACATTTCCTATTTGTATTGTTGCAGGTCCTGGGTCTCCTTTTTCGCCTTTGATTCCTTGTTCTCCTTTAGGACCGGTAGGTCCTACTAGCATGCATACATTGCATAAATTTTTATTTTTATATTGGTTATAATTCATTTTACACCTCGTATCTGTAAATAATTTATGTTTTTTTATATAGTCGGTGTAATTAATTTATAATAGATAAAATAAAAAAGAGATTACTCAGAAATTAAATGATTAATTTTCTGCGTATTCTCTTTATAAACTTAATTGGTGCCCTTTTGGTGGAAGTATAACAACCACTAGGCATAAATTTATAGGTAGTAATAACTACTAACTAATATAATTATATCACAATTTTTATTTTTTTAATAATAAAGTTGCCAATTCCTTTAATCAAAATTTTTAATTTACGCAAAAATATGGTATAATAATTAATAACAAGGAGGTTATTTATGAATGACGACATTAAACGCCTTAAAGAATTAAAAGATCGACATCATTATTTTGGTGATTTAACCCCTAATGAAGAAGAAGAAATGCACCAATTGGATTCATTACTATCTAGTAATTTGGAATTATTAGAACAAAGAGCCATTGATGATAGATTTCCTGGTATTGATGAAAAAATATGGGAATTAAGAAGTGTTTTAAAAATAGGCTGTGAAAATCAAATGTTTAAAAGAAGATAAATAATATTAATTATTAACCAAAATGTGTTATTTATATGCTATAATTATATTAACAAGGAGGTGTTAATGTGAGTAATTTTCAAAATAATTCAATAATAACTATTGATGCTGAATTAAGAGGATATCTTTTAAGGGATTTTTTAGAAAAAAACGGTCTAAGAGAAGAAGTTAATAATAACATTGTATATGGTACTTATACAACAATGGAAGAAATGGATGGTATAGGTGGTGGCTTATCAGAAGTTAAACATGAAGGTTGGAATTATTTGGGAAAAGGGTTAGAAAAAAATCCTTTTGCTCCAGTTCTTAAAACTAAACCTACTGTTATGGATAATGCTAAATTGCAACTTTTTGTTTGTGATAGATATGGTATATTAACTAAAGAAGACTTTTTTAAATCACTTGATGAATTACAAACTAAGTTATCAGATCAATTTATAACAAGAAAAATTCAAGAGAGAGAAAGAGTAATGGCTCAAATGGCAAAATTACAAGAACAACTTCGTTCAATTGATGCTGATATAGAAAATGCAAAAGGAAATAATCGTAGCCCAAGACGATAATTTGTTTTTTGAATATGTTTAAAAAGTTCTAATAATTGTTATTTCATTAGAACTTTTCTTTATTTTCATTACGAAGTTTTGAAAATAAAAACATAATTTTGCTTGGCTTTATATGCCTTGCTAAAATTATGATTAAAAGGGATTAAAAAGGGAATTTCCCTTTTTCACACCGTTATTGGCTTTGCCAATAGCGTAGTGTGTTACCATTTCGACAAAATGGTCTTTTTTCACGAGCTGTTGCTCGTTTTTTAAATATCAAAATCTCGATCATCATATTCATAATTTATTTTGTATAAATAATCGTTTATTTCTTCTTCTCTTGTAGTATTATCTGCTATGTCGTGTAAATCTTCATTATCGTAAAGATTATTTTTGTGATACTCTTTTATTTCATCAACAACATCATCTTTATCATTTTCAGTTCCTATTTTTAATAATCGTTTAAAGAATTTTTTTAGTGCTTGTAAGATAGTTTTAAGTAAGTTAAATAAATTATCGTAATCTTGTTGTAATTTTTCATTTTGTTTTTCTAATAATTTAACTTCAACCTTAATATTATCTCTTTCTTGTTCTATATCTTTATATGTTTGTGTGTAGTCTGTTAGTTCTTTAAATAATGCTTGACTTCTAGGCATATCTTTAATAACTCTTTTTGATGTATGCATAAAGTTATTTAGTGTATCGTATGTATCTTTATCAATTTTAACCTCTTTGCCACTTATTGTTGGTTTGGCAATTTTTAATTTTTCTTCTAGTAGTTCATAATCTCTAGTCATAAGGTAATTTTGTTTTTCCATACGAGTATCTAACTTTTTTGTAATTTTCTTAAATTCTTTTATTGAAATGTGCTCGTTATTGCTGTTTTTAATGCCTCTTTTAAGGTCAAAACCTTTGTCTACTAGTCTTTGATGGTATTTGTCTTGAAGTTCGCTTAAATGGGCGTTAGATTTGATATATTCTTTTTTAGAAATAGTATATTTTTCAGTATTAGTTCTTTTATCAAACTTTCTAATTAAGGGAACAACTACACAATGAATATGTGGTGTTTTTTCATCTAGGTGTAGTGTAGCATGTAATATTTGTTCTTTTGTATAACCTAAATCTTCATAAACAAATTCCATACAAATATCAGCCCATTTTTTAATTTGTTTCTTATTCATATCTTTAAAGAAATCACTATCACTAGTAAATAGTAATTCATCTGCGACTACATTATTTACGTCATCTACCATCTGTTTAAATGTTTTCTTTCTATCATCTCTCATTGTTTCCATTCGTTTATCGTGTTCTTTTTTATACTCTTTTGTTAGATTATAAAAACCTTTAATGTATTTCTCTGAAAGTGGGACTAGTTCAATATTATTTTTAGTTTTTGTAATATCTATATCGGGGTTAGATTTATATGCTTTTTTCTCTCGTTTGTTGTGCGATCCGATTTGTGCTAAATCTGCTATTTTATATATTGGCTCGACTCTAAATATCGCATAACTCATTATCACACATCTCCTTAAACTTTTCAAAGAAGCCTTTATAAAGTTGCTCGCCATTTATATTTTTAATATCGCTTAAATCAATAGTTATAATTCCAAATTTTAATTTATCATCTTTGTATTTCTTTTTATCGTTAATAGCAATAATTCTAATTATTTTTTCAATATCTACATTTGAAGTAAAACTTATATCGCTTAAATCATCATTTGGATAAACAAAATAATAATTTAATTTGTAATCACTTCCTAATGTTTCTACTAGTTTATTAAAATAATTTTGTGCTTGTTCTGTTGTTTTTAATTCTTTATTCATAGGTAGTGAATAACCATAGTTATCTTCAAATAGAAACCAATTTAAAGGTAGTCCATAATCTTGATTATAGTTAATCATATCAAGTAAGAAACTAGTTCTAAAATGTGTTTCTTTAACTATTGTTTTATCTTCTTTTCTTTCTACTACTAAATTATCAATGTAAGTAGATATTATTCTTTGTTTTTCTTCTCTTGGCTTATTTAACCAACCATAGATATTAGCAAAAAACTTCTCTGGTTTAACAAATGTATCAATGTTATGTTTATCTTGTAAGATAAGTAAATCATCAACAGTAAAACTTAAATTTTCATATTGTCTTTGTTCTTGATATTTCTTTTCTAAATCGTTCTTTTGAAATTCAATGTGTTTAATCTCTTTATCAAAATCTTCAAGTTTCAATACACCTTTAATATATGCTGTTTTAATTCTATCTAATTGTTTATCTAAATCTTTGATTTGTTTGTCATAGTCTATTTGTTTATTATCAAATTTAGATTTAATAAATGGTGTGTAGTAATCATTTATAAGTTCATCAGTTTTAGTAAGTTCAATAACTGCTGCTAACATATTTTCTTCTATTTCTTGCTCTTTAAAGTTAGTTTTACAATGTTCGCATTTATAGTAATAATATTTATTTCCATTCTTTTTAGTCGTAGCACTTCCACCTAGAAATCTACCACATTTAGAACATATTAGTTTATTTGTGAATAAGTAAGTTGCTGTTCTTTCATAGTGTCTAGCATTTCTTAATTTTTGACTTTGGCAATTATCCCATTTTTCTTTTGATACTATTGGCTCAACAACATTTTCATAATATGTAGGTTGTTTTGTTCTTTTACCATTTACAAAATCGCCCTTATAAAGTTCGTTTGATAATATCTTTTGAATAGTAGAGTCATACCAATTTGTTTTTCCTAAAACTTTTTCTTTGTTAAATATATTAGCAATAGTTTGATGAGATTTACCCTCTAAATATAAATCGAATACTCTAACAATAACATCTTTTGTTAAAGGGTCAGGCACTAACTTTTTATTATCTCTTGTAAAACCTAATGGAGCACGATTTGGAATGTGTCCTGACTTAATAGCACCTACCATACCAAACTTTGTTCTTTCGCTACATTTTTCAATTTCATTTTGAGAAACACTAGTCATTATTCTCATAACCATTCTACCATTTGAAGTAGTTGTATTAGATTCATCAGCCATACAATCAATATCACATTCATAATCATTAACAAACTTCATAAGTTTTTCAATATCATAAACTGAACGAGTTAATCTATCTAACTTAAAAGCAACAATAACATTTATTTTCTTATCTTTAACATCTTGCATCATTTCTTGATATGCTGGTCTTTTATCATTTTTAGCACTTATACCTGCATCTTCATATATTTTATAAACTTCATAACCTTTAAATTTACAAAACTCTTTTAATTTTTCTTCTTGTTCGGGTAAACTAAAACCCTCACGTTTTTGGTCGAGTGTAGAAACTCTTTTATAAATACCTGCGATTTTCTTTTCTTCATTCATACTTTTATCAACCTCACTTTCTATCAAAAAAGAGGGGTCAAAAATACTAGGTGGGACTAATACCTTTGACTCCTCTTAAATAAATAAGTATAAATTTTAAATATGTTATATGTGCTTTTAATCATAGAAGTACCTCTCTTTCCCCTTTAAAAAGCGATACTGCTTGCTTTTATTAGTTCTATACTATATACATTTATTCTTGATTTGTCAAGGTTTTAGTGGGTTTTAATATATTCTTCAAAATCTTTAAACTTAATTTTCTCTTTATAACCATTTATAAAAATATCATCACATTCATCAAATATTAAATAATCAATACCTTTAATTTTTACTATATGAGGTTTAACCATAGCAATATTTGTGTTTTTAATACTTTTAATATTTCCATTTGTGATAGTGTAGTCAACATAAGCAAACCTACAAATCATTTCTACCTTTCTTTTTAATTCTTCACTTATTACAAGTTCTTTAGTTTCTATTGTCATAACTCATCACTTTTCCTTTCTTAAATAACAAAAAAACTAACATTTCTGTTAGTAATTTATTACTCTCGAATTTATAAAAGTTCGAGTTTCCTATCAATCTGGTGGAGAATGTGGGACTTGAACCCGCGACCCCCTGCGTGCAAGGCAGGTGCTCTAGCCAACTGAGCTAATTCCCCACGGTAGGCACTTGATTAAATCAAGCATAAAAATCATATCATAGAATTAGTAAGTATGTCAATACTTTTTTAACAACAAATGTGTATTTTTGACTTTTTGTATAAAATTTGGTATAATTTTAGTAATTAAGGGGGAATAAAAGATGAAAATAAAATTACCTGATAAATTTAAAAAAGAAGATAGTGTAGTGCTAATAGACATATATAAGGGTCTATTAATAATAGTAAACAAAAGTGATTTTAACCCTGAACAAATTTTAAAAAGCAGTATAATTCCAAAAGAAAGAGTAAAAAATGTTTACAGAGTAATAAATGCAAATAGCCATGAACTAAAAGTAGTAAACGGAACAGTTACTATTCCATATGACTTTGATAGTTATGTACTTAAAGAAAACGAAAAATCTTTATACATAATAAACGCGGAGGTAAAAAATGAAAAAACTCTCTAATACATCATATACAAGTGCTTTATTATTTAGTAAACCTAAAATTGAAAAAATAGTATTCGAAGTGCCAGAAAGTAAACAAGTAAAAACAGATGTAGGTTTTGTTTTTGGAGGAATATCACAAGAATATAGATTACAAAAAGCACTAGAACTTTATCAAAATGGATTAATAAACAAAATACTTTTATCAGGTGGAATAGGAAAAATAAGTACAGAAAAAACTAAAACAGATGTATGTATGATGCTAGAATATTTAAAACAAATTAACACACCAAAGGATATAATGAGAGACATATTAGTAGAAGACAAATCAAGAGACACATATGAAAACATTGTAAATAGTTTAAAATTATACTCAAAACCAAATAGAACATACACACTAATATCTTCTGACTTTCACTTAAGAAGATGCTCAGGTATATTTGCATACATACTTGATAAAAGTAATCAAAATGGAATGTTTTCTATAAGTCCAGTTATGGATAACCAAACAGATAAAAATAACTGGCAAAATAATAAAATGGGTAATATTTTAATATATAAGGAATTATTATCTTTACTTTATCATGCTAAAAACAAAAAAATGTATGATGAAGAATTATATGAAACATCAGAAGAAGTAAAAAAACATATTTTGAAGTAAAACTTGAAATATGTTTTTATTATGGTATACTTAATTTAGGAGTAAAAAATATGACTTACAAATTTAGAAATGAATTATTTAAAAAAGCACCAGAATTTGAAAAAATCTTTAACACTTTACTAAATAAAGAAAAAATAAAAGAATTTGATGACCAAATATTAAACATAATTGCAAAAGACAAAACTGCTATAAAAATTAATGGAGAACCTCTTGCTCTTAAAGACTTATTCCATCAAGAAATAACAGAAGGTAAATGTAAACTCTGTACATTTGAACTTGTATTGCTTCTTGATAAACTAGGTATTTATAGTGAAGCAGTATATGCTGAAAATAAATATTTTAAAGGTACAACAGGATCCTATAGTGGGGGACACTGGTATGTAGAAGCATATTTTGAAAAAAAGCCTAAACTAATAGACACGTCACTTGTAATAACAGGAACAGAAGATGCGTTTACTATGCTAGGACACAAAATAATAAAAAAATATGACATTGACTCATTATTTAAAGAAAACTCTGAATTAATAGATTACTATGATCAAATGATAATTCACAAATAACTAACATTTATAATATTCTTAAAATATATTCTTATATTATCCATAAGAATATATTTTTCATAAACATTAATACTTTTAATAAAACCACTTTTATAAAATAAAAAACCATTATTATAATGTTTAACTTTAATAGATAAATGATTATTATAAGCATTTACTAAAATGCTATTAATTTCATTTATTCTGTCTTCCATTATAATTGGTTTACTTATCTTACTCCTATTTAGTTCAATTTCTTTAATATCATTAGAATTTAAAAGTGTATTAAAAGGTTTCCATTTAATCATACCTCTATCCATAATAATTACTCCTTATTATGTCCACCTAATTTAGTATTTCTCACTTTAATAGTACTATAATCAAGTAAACTTGATGCTTTCAAAAGAGAATTATCACCATATTTTTTAGAAATTTCATCAATTACAGTATTTAACTCTTCCTTTTCTCTTTCTTCTATAACATCTTCAAATAAATTTAATTGTTCATAATTATTATTCTCAAGTTTACCTAAAGATATACTAATTTTTCTAATAGGTAAATCTTCCACAAATGAATTAAAAATATACATACAAGTTTCAAATATCTTACCCTCATCACTAGTAGGGCTAGAAAGCTTTCTAGAATGGTAAAATCCACCACCTATATTTCTAGAATATCCAATACCAAATCCAATACTAGATGTAACTTTCTTATTCTTTCTTAACCTTTTACTAATAGTGCCTGACATTTCCTTTATAATAAGAACAGCACTTTCTTTACTATAGTCCTTATAAAGAATTTGACTTAGTCCATAGCTTTTATTTTTACTTTCAAAATTATTTTCTCTAATACTACTATTATCAATACCATTAGCGTGCATATAAAGTTCCTCGCCAAGCACCCCAAATCTTTTCTTATAAAATTCCTTTGGGTACTTATTAATATCTCCAACTTTATGAATACCCAAATCATTTAATTTCTTCATAGTTTTGGAGCCAATTCCCCACATTTCATCAAGAGGAGAAATATTCCATAATTTTGTTTTAACATCATCATAAGTCCACTTACTAATAAAATCCGGAGAATGTTTAGACTCAGTATCTAATGCAACTTTAGCAAGTAATAAATTTGGACCAATCCCACATGTACTAGTAAGTCCAGTCTTTTCCTTAATTGTATTCATTATCTTTTTAGCAAGTTCCACATCAGTCATCTTATAAAGTTTTAAATAATCTGTAACATCTAAAAAAGACTCATCAATAGAATAAACATGCATGTCTTCTTTACTAACAAAATCTAAAAAAATATTAATAACTTCTTTACTTTTTTTGACATATAAACTCATTCTAGGTTTAGCTGTAATATACTTAATATTTTTAGGTATTTCAAATACTCTTCCACGTGATGGAACACCAAGTGTTTTCATATATGGAGTAACTGCAAGAGTAATCGCGCCTCCTTTTCTTTGAGGATCAGCAACAATAAGTGGAGTTTTAAAAGGATCAAGGCCCATTTCTACACATTCACATGATGCAAAAAAACTCTTTAAATCTATACATAGAATATTCCTTTCCTTCATGTTTATCACCTTATCAAAAGTATAGCATATTTTAACTTTTATATCTATATTTATAACTGGTATTTTTTTCCTTTAAAAGAATAAATTTAAATGGGGGAACTATTAATGAAAAAAAACTTACCAAATGTTTTTGCTAATAAAAAAATAGGTTTAGTAAAAAACAATGAAGAAATGTACTATTCAAAAGAAGAAAAGAAATTAGATACATCCTTAATAATAGATGATAACTTTAAAGAAATACTAATAAGAAAGAAAATAAATGACTTATTTAATAGTAAAGATTTCGTATATAAAGTAAATGCTTTAATAACTACAAAAGAAGGAGATAAAAATGTAACTTTAATTGCTAAAGGAAAAGATTCGTTACTTACTTATAACAATGAAAAAATACTAATTAAAGATATAATTGATATTAAAAAGGCTTAAAGTCTTTTTTTATGTACATTTATTTATTCTCGTGATATAATTTATAAGTAAAAAAGGAAGTGAAGTATTATGAATTTACCTAATATGAATGAAGCTAAAAAAAGAGATAAAAATAGAATAGTAAAAGAATTTACTTATGAAGAAATAAAATTAGATAAAAGTTTAATTAATAAAAAGTATTATGTTAGAACTTATGGATGTCAAATGAATGAGCATGATGGTGAGAGAATAAAAGGAGTACTTTCTAAAGAAGGAATGATAGAAACAGATAATATAGAGGAGGCATCTTTAATAATTCTTAATACATGTGCGATTAGGGAAAATGCTCATGATAAAGTGTTTGGATTTTTAGGCTTAGTAAAAAAATTAAAAGAAAATCATGATATACTTCTTGGAATATGTGGATGTATGGCTCAGGAAGAGAGTGTGGTAAATGAAATAATGAATAAATACAAATATGTAGATTTTGTATTTGGAACACATAATTTAAATAATATGATTAAAGTTATAAATGATAGAATAACAAATAATAAACAAAATATTGAAGTTTATAGTATTCTAGGGGATATATGTGAGAATATTCCAGAAAAAAGAGATAGTAAATATTCAGCATGGGTTGATATTCAACTAGGTTGTGATAAATTCTGTACTTACTGTATTGTTCCATATACAAGAGGAACACAAAGGAGTAGAAGAAAAGAAAATATTATTAAAGAGATAATAGACTTAAAAGAGAAGGGTTATTTAGAAGTTACTTTACTAGGACAAAACGTTAATGCTTATGGAAAAGATTTATATGAGGACTATAATCTTGCTAATTTATTATTAGATGTAAGTAAAACAGGAATACCTAGAATTAGATTTGTAACTAGTCATCCTTGGGATTTTACTGATGAAATGATAGATGTAATAAGTAAATGCGATAATGTAATGCCTTATGTACATTTACCAATTCAAAGTGGAAGTGATAGAATACTTAAATTAATGGGTAGAAGATATACCAAAGAAGAGTATGTTAGCTTATATAACAAAATTAGAGAAAAAGTAAAAGATGTTAGTATAACTACAGATATAATAGTAGGTTTTCCTGGTGAAACAGAGGAAGATTTTGAAGAAACTATTAACGTGGTAAACGAATGTAAATTTGACGGAGCATTTACATTTGCATTTAGCCCAAGAGAAGGAACACCAGCGAGTAAACTTAAAGATAATACTTCTTTAGAAGAAAAAAATGAAAGACTTCATAGATTAAATGAAGTGGTAAACAAATGGAGTAATTTAAGAAATCATGAGATGCTTGGTAAAACTGTAAAATGCTTAGTATTATCTTTAAGTGAAAAAGATAATACTAAATATATGGGATACACTGAAAATATGAAGTTAGTTAACATAACAAGTAACAAAAATATCACTGGAAAAATAGTAGATGTTAAAATAGATGAAGCAAAAAGTTTTAGCTTAAATGGAACTTATATAGAAAAATAAATGGAAACAAAATCGTTTCCATTTATTTTATCTTACCAGTAAGACTATCTATTTCTAAATTAGAAAGTTTATTATAATATTCAAGAATTTTATCCATTTCCTTGTCTACATTTTCTTTACTAAAACCTTCAGCTAATCTAGTATTTCTAACAATTTCCATTATAGTTTTCTTGTCTAATTTTTTACCTTTCAAATATTCAAGTTTTCTTTCATTACTAACACTACTATCAAATAATTCTTTAAAATTAAAAGTAAATAAATCTTTATCAGTAAAATCTTTATCACTTAATTCATTGTAAGTATCTAGATTATCCATATTAAGATTTAAATACTCATAATCCTTCTTAAAGAAATTTGGTACACTGTCGTGTGGAAAGACTTTTTTATAGTCCTCTGGACTAATTAAAAAGTAAGTATATAAATCAAGTGCAGTATAATCTTTTCCTAACCTTTCATTTCCATTCTTTTTATAACTATCCCAAGTAGGATCTACCACATAAACTCCATGTATATTATATTTATCATCATCTACTTTTACTAATCCTCTACTATGATATCCTGAAAGAGTCTTGTCATCTTCCTTATAACAACTAACACTAAAATCTGTAAAACTAATTCCTTCAGTACCTTTTAATATTTCAGCAAGCATATTGGTATAACCAACACATACTATATTACCGGTTTTAATTATCTTATATGGTTCTCTAGATTCAAAAACATCCTCATTAGTTGCTTCTTTATATTCAAAAGTTTTCATAATGTCATAGCCAAAAGCTAACTTTTCTACTGGAGATAAATCGTAATCATTAAGTAAACTTCTGTACCACTTCATACTCATAACTAAACCTTTAAAATCATCATAAGAAGAAGTTTTAGTATTTCCTTCATAATTTACTTTAAGATTTACTAAAGTACTTAAACTATCAAGTAAAGAATAATCAAAATCAGTATAATCTTTAACAACAGGATTTCTCATAAAGTCAGTTAAGCAAAAACATACATCATTTACATTATATCCTTTATTCTTAAAATAATTAAATAAATAAGCAGATATATTCATATCAGGATCAGTAACTTCTATAGATATGTCTTTACCACTTATATCTATAGAATATTCTCCAGTATTAGTTTTAACTTTAACTTTATTTATATTACTTTTAATATAAGGAAAAACTTTATCTAAATCTTCTATGTTAAAATTATTAATAGATTTAACTTCTAAAGTATTCTCTTTAATATTAGAATTTTCCTTATTATTATTTATAACAATATCATCAAATAATATCTTATTATCGTTACTAGTACTTACAAAAATAGAACCTTTGTAGTCTTCAATATTAAAGATATATCCACCAAAGTTAATCCTCTTAATACTAGTATTTTCACTTAAAAACTTTAACTCTTCACTAGTTAAAAATCTATAACTATTAAAACTTATTTCTTCTAAACTTTTAAATTCTTTAAGAGCCTCTAAATTATTACTAACAAAATCTACTGGTATAGTCATACTTTTAATACTTCTTGGTAAATTATTAATAATAAGATCATTTAACTCTTTAAAGACATATATAGTTTTAAGAGTGTTTTCATCATAACTAATACTCAAATCTATTTTTTCATTTTCATCTAATACTCTTCCTAAATCATCCAAAGAAATTTCAACTTCTATAAGAATAAACTTATCATTTAGATTTCTTAAAAAAGTGATAATGTTTTCATAAGTATCTTTATTAGTACTTTCAAATTTTTCACCAAGCACATTTTCTATAATTTCATCTATATTCATAAGTCTCACCATTTTAATTTTATCATATTTAAAAGATAATTTAAATAGAAGTGTAAACAAAGTGGGTATTTGTCATATATTATTAATGGGTGAAGTAAATGTTTAAAGAGATTGTTACTAAAGCTGTCATAGGTAAAGGAAAGAAAACTTTTAGAAATAAATATGAACTTTTTACTACAGATAAAATAGATACAGTTTTAGGTTGCTGGGTAATAAACCACACTATGAAAGGTGAAAATGATAATGGTAAAGTAAAAATAACTGGTTCATTTGATGTTAACATTTGGTATAGTTATGATAATAATACTAAAACAAGTGTAGATGCTAGAAAAATTAATTATACGGAAACTGTATCTATCCATTTAAATGGAGAAAATACTTTAACAAATGATAGTGAAATAATAATAACTAGTTTAAAAAATCCAGTTGTAGTAGATGTTAGTTCTAGTAATAATAAGATAAACTATGAAATAGAAAAATGTTTAGGTATAGAAATAATAGGCGATACTAAAGTAAGAGTTCAAATAATGGATAATAACTATGAAGATTTTGATATTATTGATGAAGCAGTTAGTACAGAAGAAATAAATAATATAGTGGATAATCAAATAAATGAAAATTATTTATAGTGTAAACCAAAAAAGGTTGACAGGCGTGTGATTTAGTGGTAATATTATATACAGAAAGCGAGGTAACACTTTATGGTAAAATTAAGACTTAAAAGAATGGGTTCTAAAAAGAAACCTTATTACAGAATAGTAGCGGCAGACAGTCATGACAGAAGAGATGGAAGTTTTATTGAACTAGTTGGTACTTATAGTCCACTTGAAGACAGTAAAATAACTGTTAATGAAGAAGTTGCTCTTAAATGGTTAGGGAATGGGGCTATGCCTACAGACACTGTTAAAAATCTATTAAGTAAGGCTGGAATTATGAAAAAATTTCATGATTCTAAGAATAATAAGTAATGTCAGTAGAAGAATTTGCTGAATACCTAGTTATGAATATCGCAAAAGACTCTGATCTCGTAAAAGTAAAGAAGTTCGACAGTGAAGAAGGAAGTTTTCTTGAAATACTTGTCAGTGAAAGCGATATGCCACGTGTAATAGGTAAGCAAGGAGTAGTGGCTAATTCTCTTAAAACTATTATTCAAGCTAAAGCATATAGTGATGGTATTAAAAATCTAAGAGTAAATATTGATTCATTTTAATTGAAATGAATCTTTTTTTGTGATAGAATTATCTTAGGTGAAGAAAGTGAAAAAAGTACCAATGAAAAACTATATAATTTTAGGAATAATGTTTATATTTGTACTAGCTTTAACACTTTATTTAAAAGAGTGGAGTGAAGTATATAAAGAAAATAAACTATCAAATAGTCCCCTTAGTGGTAAAGTAGAAGAAGTTAAATTAGAAGAACTTTCTACAGTAGTAGGAGAGATGAATGAAGTAATAGTTTATATAGGGCATACTAATGATAGGGAAGTTTATAATGTAGAAAAGAGACTTTTTAAATATTTAAAGGATAAAGATATACTAGATAAATTTATATATGTAGATGTTACAAATAATGAAGATTATCAAGAAGTTCTTAAAGAAGTATTTCCAAAAATAAAAGATGAAATAAAAACTTCACCAATGTTAATTTATAATAAAAATGATAATGTAACAGAAGTAATAAATAATGATAATGGTATAATTTATACATATAATTTAGAAGAGTTTTATAATAAATATATTAAATAAAAGAAGCACCAATTGGTGCTTCTTTTATATACGATTAAATTCGTTTTTATTATTTAAGATTACTAATGTAATTAATGCAACTGCCATTAAGCATGCACCTGGAATAATATAATCAGCAATTCCAGTATTAGGGTTATCAATTGAAGATCCTTTTTCAAGTAACATTATAGTTGGGCTACAAACTTCATCATCAATTTTATCATCGGCAGGATATGTACCAATAACTTGTGTTCCATTTTGGGTTACAACTATTTGTCTATTAGTTCTTAAATTTAATTTATTAATTAAACTTTCATCAACATTATCTTTAACTTCTAACATATAAGATAATGTTACAACTTTATTACCACTAATATTTCCAACTCCCCAAACAACTTCATTATCATTTAGTGATGCACTTCCTACAGTAGAAGTAATATCTTTAATAGTAAAATTATCTAAAATATAATTATCAAAACTAATCTTAACAGCTACAGCTGGTAATTCACTTGGTAAAGTAGTTACAATATTACCAGAAAAACTAATGTTAGATATTTCACTACTATTTACTATGCTAGTAAAATCAGTATCAGTAGTAGTATCAGATGAAATCTTATATGCAAGAACTGTTATACCAGTTGCTTTAGCCTGAGCAATTGAAGTTTTAAATTCTTCTAATTTAGCACTATCGGCATCTGTAACAAAAGCAACAATAACTTTATTAACAGTAGCATTATTAAACTTACTAGTCGCATAATCAAAAGCATCTTTAACTTCTATACTTTCGCTTCCCACTGAAATATTTCTAATACTTTCAAGTTGAGTAGTGATATTTTTATTATCTGCTTCAATAAAAGTTCTTTCATTATTACTTGTAATAACAACACCTTGACTTAAATTACTCATATCACTTTCAAGTCTTCCGGCTTCAGTTTTAATTAAATCAATAACTGAACCTTTAATATCAGTCATACCAGTACCATTATCAATAACATAGTAAACTTCAGTACTCTTAGAATTATCAATAATAATATCGATAGCAACCTTTCCATTTTTTAAGTCAGACTTTTCTAAATTAATAGTATTTAGAATATTAGCTCCGTCTGGACTTAACTGTTTTCTAGCATCATTTTGAGATACTACTTTAACAGAGTTTTTAGTAGCCGCTAGTAGTGGAGTAACGTTTAACATACAAACTGCTACTATCAAAAATAACCCAAATAATCTTTTTTTCATTTTCTTCCTCCTTTATTATATTTACATTATATCATTATTTTAAAAAAAAACAAATAAAAAGTAACTTTATTATACACAAAAAATATGATAATATAATAATAGGAGAAGTAAAGAAAATGAAATACATAGAAATTATACAAAATGAAAGTGCTTTTGTAATTAAAACTACTAATATAGTAAATAGTAGTAGTTTTAACTTTAATATAAAAAAAATAAAAAAGGACAATAAAGAAGTAATCTCTTTATTGTCAAAAAATAATATAAATACTTTAATATTTAAAGATTTTGATTCATTTTTGATATTATCAAATATAATAGATTATCCAAATATAGTATTTGATATTAATAAAAGTTTACCTAAAAAAGTATTAGATACATTACTTAAACATAAAGAAATAAAATATATAGAATGCTTCTTTATACCAAGTGACTATGTACATTTATTTTCAAATAATAATGTATCAATAAAGTTTACGAATAATATGCATTTTAATATTAATTTTGTATTATCAAATAAATTAAAAAATTTAAAAAGTATATATTATAAAAAGGTTATTACATTTTATAATGAAGAAGAAGTGAAACAAAATTTACTTCCATTTATAACAGCTAATAGTAATTTAAAACTAATAAAACTATATACTTATTCAAATGAAATAATTACTTATATAATAGATTTATTAGAGGAGAATAATTTTGATAATGTTAGTATATATCTATATCAAACAGATAGTAATATTAATGATATAAAAGATAATATAGATTATTTAAAAAAGAAAAATAAAGAATATAGTAACAAAGAAAGAGAAATAAAAATAATATATAAAGAAGAATATTTTAAAAGTAAAATATTTAAAGAGTTAACTATAAATGGTTTAAAACTATCAATGATATTTATAATTTATGCTTCTATAATATTTATGTTTTCTAGTAAATATCATGAATATATAAATTATTTAAATGTAAGGAAACTAGAAAATGAACTTAATGAAGCAAGAAATGATGAACAAATAGATGAAATTGATGATACTTCATATACGGAAGTAATAATAAAACCAAACAATGAAAAAGAATATGTTAATAGATATGAAACTATAGTAAACATTAATAAAACTTATGAGATTAATTCTGATGTAGTTGCATGGTTAAAAGTGAATAATACTAAAATAAATTACCCAGTAGTAAAGACAACAAATAACAGTTACTACCTAAATCATGATATATATAAAGAAAAAACACCTAGTGGATGGGTATTCATGGATTATAGAAACAATAGTAAAGAATTAGATAAAAATACAATTATATATGCACATGCTTTAAAAACGGGTTATATGTTTGGAGAACTTCATAAATTTATGAATAGTAACTTTAGAAGTAATAAAGAAAATTTAGTTATTAGTTTTGATTTGGTGGATAAATCTATGAACTGGAAAGTATTTTCATCTTATAAAGTAAGTGATGAGGTAGATTATTTAAGAACGAGTTTTTCAAATGATGAAAGTTTTATGTCATATGTAAATGATGTAAAGAAGAGAAGTAGTTATAACTATAATGTAGAGGTAAATCAGAATAGCAAAATAATCACCTTATCAACTTGTAGTGGGAAAAACAGAAGATTAGTTGTGCATGCTGTTTTAGTGGAGTAAATTATGATTGATTGAAATTTAACAGTTGTATAGAGGAATATATTGGTTCAAAAATATATAAAAGTATTAAAATAGATGTTCAAGATGTGATTTTAGGAATTTATAATAAAAGAGTAGTAGTACTATGTAAAGATTTTTTAAATGATTGTGAAACAATAAAATAACTTTACTTTAATAAGTTAAAGGTAAAAAGAGTTCAAAATTTCGAACTCTTTTATCTTATCTCTTAACCATCCAATTTCCAAATATATCTGCATTAGAACTACTTGGAGCTGGATCTGCTTTTTCTAGTTTAACTATCATAGGTATCTTTAATATTCTACCAAAAGCAACACAAGTACCAGGTTGTAAACTCTTTTGTTTATTAACTATTTCTTCACTCATATTAGGTATCATTTTTTCTATATATTCTAGGTCAAGCGGGTGTGTTATTTTAAAGATAATAAAATTATCAAGCTGACTTATAACATTACCATTTAAGTCTGTTGGCCTTTGAGTTATTAAGTCAAGAATAACTCCATGTTTTCTACCTTCTTTTGCTATTCTTTCAAAAATATTATATCCAAGAAGTTCGGTATCATCATTATTTTTTACATATCTATGTGCTTCTTCTAAAATAATATGAATAGGAATACTTGCTCTTGGGACATTTGTTTTACCAAATGTTAAGAACATTCTACTGAATATCTTAGTAATTGTTTTAGCAAATCTATCATCAACATCTTCTAAATTAATATTAATTATCTGTGCTTTTTTATTATCACTGGTAGTAACTAAAGATGCTATATAATCTTTTAAAGAATCATATTTCTTACTTGTAAAGTACTTGCTATTATTTCCATTAACTAAGTTATGTAATTTTACTTTTAAACTAATAGCTTCATCATACATATCTTCATTAAGTAAATATCTTTCACTAAATAAAGTAAAATTAAGAGCAACTTCTAATTCTTTTAAACCATAAGTAACATTTTCTACTTTAAAATTCCATTTATGATCTTCTTTAATAAAATTTTCTACATATTCACTTATTAGTTTTCTTTCAACAAATCTTCCTTCTGAGTCTATATCAAAACAATTTCTTAAAACTCTAGTATAACCAATACCGGGTACAACTGTATTCAAATTTAATTCTGGTGTGTTAGTATTTGTTAAAATATCAAATATTTGGTCCCTTATCTTAGCACTTGTTTGATTAGTATACATAATTGATGTAATTGCTTTAGCTAGTAAATGGTTTTTATATTCCAGTGCTTCCTTTGAATTACTTGCAAATACCTTAACTAAATTAAGAGTTTCTTCAATAATGGGAATTTGACTAAAACTAACTGCATCAAGCAAATTTAAAACATCATCAACTGAAAGTAATGAAACAGGTACTTCTAGTAAACAAGAATTTTCTAAACTTTTGTTAGTAGAAATTAACTTATAAGATAAATTACTATTAATCTTACTAATATCCTTTAATGCATTAATATATTCGCCATATGAGTCAAATATAAACAAATTAGCTTTATATGGAAAATAAGGATTACTCATTAAATTCTGAAGTATTCTACATATTCCATAAGTCTTACCACTTCCGGAATTACCAAAAATAGCCGCATGATTACTAAATAAATTATTAATATCAACTTTAACTGGATAATTCTTATATAAAGGACTAACACCTAATGTTAAACATTTAGTATCTCCGCCAACTAAAATATTTAATTCTTCATTATTAATAACTCTTATTTGTGAATTTAAACTTGGTTTTTTAATTAAACCACCAATAAAAGATGTATCAGTAAGTTCTCCTAGAAAGTTAATTTTTATTTTGTTGCTTTCAATATCTTCTATCTCTCCAAGTATTTTCTTATCATCATCAATAAAAACAACATGTAAATTTAAAATATCTCCTAAATTCTTAGCATCTGTTAATAAAGAAACAATTGCATAATTTTTATTAATAGCTAAAATATTTCCAAACATAATATCAACCTCTTTATTCTAAATATAATAATAACATAGTTTTACTATTTTTTAAAGTTAAATATTTACTTAATTTAATCTTTTTGTTATAATCAATTTAGAATAAAGGGTGATATTCAATGAAAAAACTAATAGTCATAATTACATTTTTATTTATAGGAATAACTTACTTAAATGCAGAAGAAATAAATTGTTCATATTCTAAGAAAAAAGAGTTAAATACTCTTTCTATGTATGTAGAAGCAAGTTATGAATACAAAGGTAATAACTTATTTGATTTAAAAATATCTAATTTAACAGAAGAATTAAATATAGAAAGTGATAAAGGCAGTATTAATGATAATATAATATCATCTTTAGAGGAAGGAACTAAAATAAAACTAACAGTACTTGCAGTCAATAATGCATGTGCAGGAGAAATACTAAGAATTATAAATGTTACTATTCCATATGTTAATCCATACTATGGAAGTAACAAATGTATTGGAAATGAAAACTTAAATGTTTGTTCAAATGAATTTTTAGAATATAAACTAAGTGAAACTACATTTAACAATTTAATACAAAAAGCAAATGAAGATAATGCTAAAGTAGAAGAACCAACTACTGATGGAGTACAAAAAGAAAACAAAACTTTTTTTGAAAAAGTATATGACGCTATTAAAAGAATATATATACCAGTAGGACTAGTAGTGGGTAGTTCTTTGTTAACATTATTAATTTTTAGACCAATTTATAGAAAAATAAAACATGGTTTATAGTATACAAACTGTGTTTTTTTTGTTATAATTAATTTGTATTAAAAGTAGGAGGCCTTATGAAAAAGATAATAATATTTATAATGACTTTTATAATAGGAATAAATGTAGTAAATGCAGATTGCTCTGATTATGAAGAAATAGCAAAAGATATTTCATATAACGTATTAAGTTATTTTAATTCTGAAGATGTTAACACTAGAATAGATATAAATAATTTACCTAGTGATATGTATTTAGAAGTGAGAAATAGTTTTAATAGTGATAAAGATATTTATAAATATGAAGATACCGACAGTGGTAATTTCTTCTTTTATACTAAAACAGTACATAGAAAAATAAACTATGAAATAAGAGTTTATACAACTGACAGTAGTTGTCCTAATAAAGTATTAAGGACAATTAAATTTACAACTCCTAAATATAATCCGCATATTACAAGTGAATTATGTGTAGGGTATTATGATAAAGTAAAATATTGTGATGCTTTTTATGATATAAAAGATATGGATTTAGATAAATTTAATAAATTAGTTAGTGAAGAAATATCGAAAATAAAAGTAGAAAATATGACTACTTTAGATTATGTAAAAAAATATTACTTATTTGCTTTAATTCCGTTTTTGATAATTTCAGGAATTTATATAACTAAAATTGTATTAGTTAAAAGGAGGAAAAAGAAGTATGTTTAAGAAGTATTATAGTTTTTTAATATTATTAGTAGTTATGTTGTTTCCCACTAGTATATTTGCACTTCAGGATAGTTATAGTATTACATTAAGCGGTAATTATGGTTACTACTGGGCTAATTATAACTGGGTTGCAAGTGGTGGGGAAAGTGATTATTTAGCAAGTTTTCAACGTGCTGGTAAAAGTAATTTGAAATGTGATGAAAGCGATAAAGCTAACTGGTATTATAAATCAACTGCTGTTATTAAAATGGATTTATCAAAAGTTAGAGATGAGCATGGTAATAGATATAGTTCGTGTGATTCATATACAATTTCTGGTACAGATAAAGCATCATTGGAGAAAAAAGTAAATGCAATTTACAACCCACCTAAACAATCACAATCTAATAAACAGGTTAAATGTACGACACGTACTGGTGGTACAAGATATGAAAAAATTACTAAAAATAATTCTACTGTTGATTATAATATTGGTAATGATCAGCACCATGTTGGAAATAGTAACTATGGTATGTGGGGTAAATCTACTTCTGCTAGTTCATATAATGGTTATGCAAAAGGTGTTATTGGCACAAAATGTACTTGGGGTAATTCAGGAGGAAAATCTTATAAAGGAGTTAAACAGTTAAATCAATATAAATTTACTGCTGGTAACTTGATTGCATATTGTTTAAATCCTGGAAAAGCTTTCCAAAATGGGGTTCATGTAAAAACTTCCTCATTTGATACTTCAAACTGTACAACAAGTATGTCATCTTATTCTTGCCAACTAGCAGCAGCAATTATTAAGCATACTTCTGGAGGAAGTATAGATCATATGGCTCTTCAAACAACACTTAGATTTCTTGCTGCAGATAATAATGATGGTAATGGTATATGGTTAAGAGAAAGTAATGTAGATGTTTTTTATACAAGTGCTGATATATTTGGATTAACTGCAAAATATGCAAGTCAAGGTTATAGTGGTTCTGCTAGTTCTCCAAAAGATGGGATATTATATACAAATTCCTATTTATCTTCACTTCAAAAAGCGATAAGGGTATATAAAGAAGTTAAAAGTGGATTTTCTATGTGGGCACCAAGTGTAAAAATTACAAGTGCTAACTATAGTAATGGGGTAGCAACTCTATATGTTGAAACTAATTTTGATGCAAAAACAAATATAAAAGGTGTTACATTATCTGATGGTACAAGGATAGATTATACAAAATCTGCTTGTGAAAATAATAGTTCAAACACTTGTATGAAAATTACTTTTAATGCTGATGAAAATAAAATTCATGACTGTAATTTAAAAGTAAGAATAAGCTATACTCATGGTGGAGATGAAGTGATTTCAAAAATTGGAATGTATTTACCTAGTAATACATCTAAACACCAAAAAATGCTTATTTATGATACATCTGGCTCTGATACATTTGTAGAAGCTTCACTATGTGGAGGCGGGAATACTTGTACGATAAAGGATGGTGTTTATTATGGTAAAAATGGGACACCAGTAGATAAAGAAACATATGATGCTGAATGTAATGAAAAACCTACAACATGTCCAGATCCTGGAATACAAAAAAATATGCCAGAAGATTGTTCTACTGATGGAACAACTGGTGTAATTAAAGATCCTAGTATGTGTACAATACTTAACAGTGAAGAGAATGTAAAGAATGATTATAAGAAAGATTATGGAAATGAATATTGCAGTGTATACTGTAATGAAACATTAACGTTCTCATTTATGGATAAAGCTAAGGCAATATCAGGAAGATACTTTGTGCATGATGTTGGAAGTTATTATAGTAATAAGCAAAACTTAAGTACAGTAATATTATCTAGTAGACAGTGTACTAGTTTAATAGATTATGATACTTGGGAAAAAGATTATATAAAAGCAAATGATGACGTAAGAACAACTTGGAATGAATATAAAAGAACTGAAACACTAGATAAAAGAACAAAATCTGATAGTAAAACTTATTGTAATGGAGGATGTGGACCTACAACATGCTCTTGTGGATGTAACGAGTATAGTTATGATGACGAAGGCAATGTAACGGGTTGTGCAGTCCCTTGTACTTATACAGGAACTGCTCCAAATGCATGTGATACGTGGACATGGTACTGGGCAAATTCATCTACTGGAACAGGCTACAAATGGACAGATGCCAACGGTAACGAACACACTAGTTACCCTTCATATAGTAGTGGTAGTTCAAATTATTCCTCGAGTTGCAGTGCATGCGCAGGAACCAGTAGTGTAGTAGGAAACGCTGGTACTCGCGTAAATACCGTTAATGGCTGGTCTGGTGCAGTAAATAGAAGACAAACGTTAATAAATAAAATTAATAGTTGTAACTTTGTAGAAGGTAGTGATGCTTATAATAAAGTTATGAATTATACACCAAAGAATACAATTAGTATTGATTATGCTGAAAACACTATATATAAAGAAAATTATAATATAAAGATTGCAAATGAAAAAACAGAAAATCATGTAGTATCAAGAGGTTATGCTGATACAACTTCATGGAAAGAAGTATGTGGTAGTGACTGTGATGGAACATTAGGCAATTTAACAAGCACTAGTAACTATAAACATTTAACTTATTGGGCTTGTACAGGAAGTGAATTAAGTGCTGAATGTCATGATGTAACAACAATGTATTTTCCACAAAACAGATTAGCTAACATAGTTGTTAATACGGAAACAATACACTATCAAGAAGCAGAATTTTATACACAAGTATTTTCTGGAAAAGTTAGTACAGAAACTAATAATGTTGGTTACTGGATAAAACTTTCAGATAATCAGTATCATTTATATCCAGTAAGTGCGTATAGATTAACTGGTAATTATCCAATAGAAGTAGAATACTCTAATTTAGGAGATCAAAGTAAAGTAAGAGATATGGAAGGCGGAACATACACTTGTTCATATGATGCAATTAATGAACTTACTAAATATGACTGTGATGATGGTTATCATGTATGTTATCCATGTACAAGTGAAGATGAGGAATGTGATTATGGTAAACTAGGACTTGGGGTATACTATAGGTCTGTAAGTCTATCAGATTTATTCCCGCATTCTAGTTATAGTCCTGTTTCGCCAGGTAATTTAACACCTATAACAAGAAATATAGGACAAAACTGGATAACTGCTAAGGCACAAAAGGTAGTTAAAGAAATTCAAAGTAATGGTGATGATGTATGGATTACTAAAAAGCCTATGTATACTATTAAGTTAACACCATCTATAATGAAAAATATAAGGAACTACAATAGCACTAGAAACTATATAGATTATTCATTATCATGTAATAGTCTTAAGTGTTCAAGTGATTTCTTACAAAGTAATTTAAGAAGTCTTATGGATGGTAAATATGGTGAATTCTATTCAAAAGATTTAAGTATAAAAAGTGATAGTTTATACTATTACAGTAAATGAGGTGATAAAGAGTGAAAGAGTCTTTCTGGGCATATTTATTTATAATTCTAGGTTTATTTACTATAGTTGTAATGATGCTTATACAAGATGTAACTACAACTGATGAAGAAAATTATTACCTTACTAAAGAAGTAATGGAAGCAGCAATGATTGATAGTATAGACTATGGTGTCTATATGGATAGTGGAGACATACGTATAATTGAAAGTAAATTTGTAGAAAATTTTACTAGAAGATTTGCTGAAAGTATAAAAGATAGTAAAAGTTATACATTAGAATTTTATGAAATATATGAAGAACCACCTAAAGCTACAGTTAAAGTATCAACTTCTACTAAAGAATATACAGTTACAAAGGATACAACTACTAATTTTGATATTTTAACTGTTCTAAGTGGTATACTTGAAACTAAATATAATAAAGGAGATAAAGCTTTAAATGTTAGTTTAAATGTAAAGGATCACGGAAGAGTGGGTAGTAGACTAAAATATACTAACTATAATGGAGCAGTAACATTTGATGTAATACCAGATTTTCCTTACATAATTGATAATAATAACATATCTTGTACTCCTAAAAATGTTAAAATATCATCTGATGATAAAACAATAACAATTAGTGATGTAACAGATAACACTACATGTACAGCTAAGTTAATAGAAGCTCCTTACCAGGTTACACTTAAAGTGGTAAATGGTGCAGTATCTAGTGGTAAGAAAGTAGTAGCTGTAAGAGCTAATGGCGAAGCAACATATGAAGCAGTGGCTTTTGATGGATATACTTTAGACGATCCATATATGTCTTGTGATAAAGGAGCAACTATAAGTAGAAATAGTAACATATTTACAGTAAGTAAAATTAACAATACACAAGAGTGTACTGTTACATTAAGAAAAGCTCCATATAAAGTTACATTTAATATTCCAAATGGTGGTACAACTGTAGGAAACCCAGTTCAAATAAGACAGGGAGAAACTGGAGTAGTTCCAATATATGCAAACATTGGATACACTACTGAAGGGATGACAGTAAGTTGTGATGGAGGTGCAACAGCTACTATAGCAAATGATACTGTTATAAATGTATCAAATGTTAGTAGAAGTCAGGTGTGCACAGTAACAATAAAGAAAATTACAAGTGGAAGTTATCCAAGTTTTAAAGAAAAAGAAAATGGTAAATACGATATTACTATTGCAAATGTTGATGGTAAAGAAGGAGACATGAAAACTACTTATGGCTGGGGAGGATATACAACTGTAGTTAAATCCGGAACTAAACAAACTACTTTTACAGCAAAAGTAAATGGTGGACAACAAGAAATTGATGGTTTAATTATAACAATATCTGCTTCTAATGTTGGAAGTGCACTTGCAGTAACATATACAATTAAAAATACATCATCAAGTACAAAATCTTATTCAGTAGGATCGCATGCGGATATATATCTAATAAATAATGACCATGTTTATTTATATAAAGATAGTCAAGGAAAAATGCATACTGCTGAAGCTGCAAGTGGTTCTAAAAGGTATTCAATAGATTACATCTTTGACCCAGAAGTGACATCTTCTTGGGTAGGACACTATAGTGATAGACAAAATAACATATGGACTAACTTACCAAGTGGTTCACGAACTAGTGGTACTGACTCAGGTATGGCATTCTCTTGGTCAGGGAATATTGGACCATATGAAACTATAACAAAAACAGTTAAGTTTGTTATAAATAAAAAATAATATATAGTAGTAAAAAATGTCGAATGATTTTAAAAAAAATAACACTTTATAATTGATTTTATAAGTGTTTTTTTGTATAATGATATATAGAATAGAGGAGGAGTTATGAAAAATTTAATTTTATCATTAAAAAGATTTTTTGGTAATAAAAATACTATTACTATTTTATGCGTTATTTTAGCGGTGGTTGTACTTTGGATTTTCTATAACTATAGAATTAAACAACAAACTAATCCAGTAAGGGTTCCAGTTGCAAAAGTTGAGATACAACCAAGAACACTAATAACAGATGACATGATTGAATGGAAGGAAGTACCAAATATAATGGTTACTACTAACATAGTTAGACTTCAAAATGACATAGTTGGCAAATATGCAAATTATAACACAGTCATACCTGCTGGTAGTCCATTTTATCAAGGAACAATTGTAACATGGAAAGAGATGCCAGACTCAGCATGGGAAAACATTCCTAATGGCTATACAATTGTAAGTTTAAAAGTTAATACAGAAACAACATATGGTAATTCAATATTCCCTGGAAATTATATTGATTTATATTATGCAACATATGATGAAACTGGTAAACTATTACTAGGTAAATTAATTTCAAGTATAGAAGTATTAGCAGTAAAAGACTCAAGCGGTAATCATGTATTTGAAAACAGTGGTCAATTGAAACAACCAAATTCACTAATATTTGCTGTTCCAGAAGATATGCATTTACTTTTAAGAAAAGCAAGTTACTTAAGTGGAGAAATTATTCCTGTACCAAGAAATAAAGAATACAGTGAAAATCCAGAAGCAACAAAGGTAAGTAGTGAATATCTACAAGATTTTATCTTAAGTCAAACAGTTATATTACCTGAACAAATAAATAATAATGGTGTAGGAACTATAGAAACAGTAGAATAAAAAGAAAAAAAGGAGTTAGAATATGAATAATACAATTTTTGATCAAATTGATTTTGGTGCACTAAAGGAATTTTTAGATGATGATGATATCACGGATATTTCATATTCTAATGGTGGACAAGTGTGGCTTAAAAGTTTAAATAAAGGTGTAATAAAGGTAGAAAGACCAGAGATAAACAATGAATTAATGGAAAAAATAGCCTTTCAGTGTTCAAACGTAATGGGTAAAACATTCAACATGGCTAGTCCATTTTTGGATGCTGAAAGTGCTGAACTTCGTCTTAACTTTGTACATGATTCAATTGCTACTAACGGTATTGCTTGTGTTATACGTAAAACACCAGCTAAAATAAGATTAAACAAAGAAAAATTATTAAAAGAAGATTATGTAAGTTTACCAATGCACGATTTTTTATTTAAATGTGTCGAAGGACACTGTAATATAATTGTAAGTGGGGAAACTGGTAGTGGTAAAACTGAGTTAGTAAAATATCTTGCAAGTCATACTAAAGAAAATGAAAAAATAATAACAATTGAAGATACACTTGAGCTTCATTTAGATAGAATATTCCCACATAGAGATATTGTTGCAATGAAAACTAATAATATAGCTAGTTATAGTGATGTGTTAGTAACATGTATGAGACAGAACCCTAGGTGGATACTATTATCAGAGGTTAGAAGTGCTGAAGCTGTTACTGCTGTTCGAAACTCAATATCAAGTGGACATAATATTTTATCAACTATTCACTCTGATAAAGCAAGCGGAATTCCAATGCGTTTGTATAGTTTATTAGAGACTAATTTGGACGTTGATCAATTCGTAAAAACTATTCATAGATATATTCATTTAGGTGTTCATGTTAAAGGATATATGAGTAAAAAATATGGAAGATTTCAAAGAGAAATTGTTGAGGTTGCTGAATTTTATGTTGATGAAGATAATGAGGCAAGAACAAATGTACTTTATAAAAAAGGCATGGATGGGGTAGAAGTGTATCATAATCCAAGTAGTAGATTACTTGAATATTTAAGTGCTCAGGGTATTTATTTACCTCGTGAAACTTTCGTAAAAGAAGATACAGAGTTAAAAGAAATGAATAAAGAGATAGAAGTATTTTAAAGTAGGAGGTGAAGAGGATGTATATAGAAATTCTTATAGTATTTTTAATTTTAATTTTTATAGTACTTTTTAGAAGAAGTACTGGAGAGAAATTCTATAAATATATTTCTAGAAGTGTAGTAGATATATATAATAAATATGCACCATACTCATTTAAAGTAGTAAGAGAAAAAACCAAAGAGTTAGGACAAGAATATACAGCTAAACAATATACAATTCAAGTTGCTATATTCGCTGGTGGCGCTGCTATAATATCTTATTTATATTTTTATAGTATAATAATTTCAATAGTATATGCTTTAATAGCAGTTCTGTTTATTCCTTATTTAGCTTACTTAAGATGTAAACGTATATATAGTGAATTTATATTTGAACAAATACAGGTATATGCTACTAACGTAATAATGGAGTTTAATACAACTCAGTCTTTCGTAAAGAGTTTGGAAGGTGTTAGAGATAGTGGTGTACTAGAAGATCCTCTTTTAAGTGATGTAAATCAAATGATAAGCATTGCTTACAATAGTTCAACAATTGATAGTGCAATAGAATATATGAATAGTAAATATGATTATTATGTTATAAGAAATATGCATCAGCTTTTCTTACAAATAACAAATGAAGGTTCAAAAGATTCAGGAGAAGCCTTAGAAGGAATGATGCAAGATATAGATATGTTAGTAGAAAATGTATATAGAGATAGGATGGATAGACAAAACTTCCATAAACAATTCTTAACATTTGGTATAATACTTTATTTCCTAGTAGCTTTAGTGCAAGTATTACTTGGATCTAATAGTTATCTAGCACTTCTTAACTTGTGGTATGTTAAATTATTATTGCATGCTATAATTATAGTAAATACTTACTTCCTAGTAAGTGGAGAAAAATATTATAATGAGGATGTGGGTGCAGAATGATGTATGAAATATTAATAGTAGGTGTACTAATAGTTATTATATTACTTGCAAATAAAAAAATAGATGTTAATAAATTTGTTAAAGATAATGAAAAAGTATTTAAACTTTTAAAAGAAGATGATTATGATTTCTTAGTTAAAGCAAAGTATGGAGAAGGAGTAGACTCTAATAAATTATTTGAAAAAAGAATTAAGGATTCTCTAATAATATTAGTAGTTGTATTCTTCCTTATGTTAATGATGTCAAAGAAATTATCATTCTTGAATTTAATTATATGTTTTGGTGCAGGTTTCTTCATCTTTAAAAGTGGATATAGTAATTTAAAAAATTATTACAAAAGACATCTACATGAAATAGATTTATTACTTCCATACTATTTAAAAAGTTTGGAAATATTAATTCAACACTACACAGTACCTGTAGCATTAAGTAAAAGTATTGATACAGCACCTCCAATTTTCAAAGAAGGGTTAAGAGAACTTACAGGAAAAATAAATGCTGGTGATTCAAGTATAGACCCTTATATGGAGTTTGCTATTGATTACCCAGTTAGAGACTCAATGAGAATGATGAGACTTCTTTATAGGCTTGGACTTGGTGATCAAGAAAGAAAACAAGAACAATTAATAGTATTCTCTAGGACAATATCAAACTTACAAGCTAAGAGTAGAGAAACAAAATACAAGGAAAGACTAGAAAGAATGGAAAAGAAAACAATGGTTATGCTTTCAACTACAGGTGTAGGAGTTATGCTAGTACTTGTACTTTCTATTTTAAGGTCATTTACTTCTATGTAATAAAAGTATAGTTTTATACTTTTTTTTATTATTTAAATTTTAAATTTTAATAGTCATTTAACTATATAAAATTGAATTTTTAATACAAAAAAACCACTTAAAATTAAAAATTTATAGGGTTTGACACTAAATAAAAAGTATGCTAATCTATTTTTTGATGAAAGGAAAATAGATATGATAAATTACTTTGAAATACTAAATATCACAAAGGTTTACTATTACGATGATGATGAAAGACCGAGTTTAACTTTAAATGAAAGCGTAGAAGTTTATAACTTTGATGGTTCGTTCAATAGATTAAAAATAGAAGATAATGACTATAAAGATTTAAGCATATATGATGCTCAACAAAAAGCAAAAAACAATATAAAAAAACAAAGAGGAAATAAATATAAAAATATAGAAACATCAAATAATATTTATATTGATTATAAATTACAAGGGGAATATATTTATTCTAAATACACAAAAAGGAGACCAAATGACATAAAATACGTTAAATGTATTTTATCGGATTATATAGAAGAGTTATTTTTAAATGCAAATAATAAGACATTTGTTAATCGTAAAAAAGATAAACATAAAATAGATGCAAAATATGGTTTTTATGAATATAATGTAAAGTTTTCTGTGCTTCAAAATAAAAAAGAAGTAATGTATACTTGTACATTACTTGTTAGAAATGATGCTAATGGTAAAAAGTATTTATATGATATTTTAGACATAAAAAAAATTTAGTCAGCTTCCGCGTGAGCCATAGTTCATATAAATGAACATCGACAAAGGTGCGTTCCGGCTGACTAAATGTAATACAATTCTATCATAAATAAATATGATTGTCAAATAAAAAAACATTAGCCAGCTTCCGCGTGAGCCCTAGTTCGTAAGGAACGAGGCATAGGTGCGTTCCGGCTGGCTAAATGTAGCATAATTCTATCATAAATAAATATGATTGTCAAATAAAAAAAATTAGTCAGCTTCCGCGTGAGCCCTAGTTCACAAGAAACGAGGCAAAGGTGCGTTCCGGCTGACTAAATGTAATATAATTATATCATATATATTTTATACATTCAATATACAAACGATTTACATATTACTTAAAATATTTATTAAAGTTAGTTTTGCATAAGAGTAGGAAAGACCACCTTGTACAAATAAAGCATATGGATCTTTCAAAGGTGCATCAGCAGATAATTCAATACTTGAACCAGTAGTAAAACTAGGACTTGCCATAATAATTTTATTGTCATATCCAGGCATATCTCCTGGAATAGGTGTAACCTCTGAATTAATTGGTCCACTTTGTTGTAATGTTTTACAGAAATTTATTAAGTTTTCTTCATTTTTTAAATAAATTACTTCTACTATGTCTGATCTTTTTTCATTAAACTTGGGACTAACTTGAAAACCTAATTCTTCAAAAACTTTACTAAATAGTATGCTTGATTTCAAACTAGAAGCAACTACACTTGGTGCAAGATATAAACCCATTAGAAACATTCTGTTAGCATTAATACTTGGGCCAACTTCTTTACCTTCACCTGGTAAATATAGTCTTTCACTGATAAGTTTAATTAAGTCTTTTTTTCCTGCAACATAAGCACCATTAGTAGAAATACCTCCACCTAAATTTTTGATTAATGAACCAACAATAATATCAGCTCCTACCTCTGTAGGGAATTTGTTTTCAACAAATTCAGTATAACAGTTATCAACAAAGATTATTATTTCTTTATTGATATCTTTGATTAGCTTAATTACTTTTTCTATTTTCTCAATATTTATACTATCTCTTAAAGAATAACCACGGCTTCTTTGTATATACACAAGATTTACATTTTCTAGACTTTTACTTATTTTTTCATAATCAAAATCATTATTAACTAAATCTATTTGTTCATATTTAACTCCATAACTTATAAGAGAACTATTATTTCCTTTTATACCTATAACTTCATGCATAGTATCATAAGGTAACCCAGTAATTGAAAGTAAGACATTACCATGTCTTAATAAGGCACTAAGGCTTATACTTAATGCATGGCTAGCGCATGCAAATTCTCTTCTTACTAGAGCATCTTCTGCTTTGAAAATATCACTAAAAATGCTTTCTATCTTATCTCTTCCAATATCATTATATCCATACCCAGTAGTACCATTTAAATCATTTTCATTTAAATTAAACTTATGAAAAGCATCTAATACTTTCTTACTATTAATAAGTTCCATATCATCTATTTCTTTAAAAATATCTTTAAGACTATTCTCACATTTATTAACAAAATCTATCTTATCACTATTAAGATTTAACATCTCTTACCACCATCCACTTTAATAACTGCATCATTTATATAACTTGCATTTTCACTTCCTAAAAAATAAACAACTTTTGCAATTTCATTCATAGTACCATATCTATTAAGAAGTATTTTCTTTTCTTCATTTTCCTTTAAAAATGGATTAATACTTTGATTAGTTAAAAACCATCCTGGACAAACAGCATTAACTCTAACAAAAGGAGCAAAATAATTAGCTAAATTATGAGTTAGATTAATAAGCCCTGCTTTTGAAGCATCATAGTCTAAACTTTCAACATAAAAACTATCAATGCCATTATTAGAAGAAATATTAATAATAGAAGAACCTTCGAATTCTTTCATATATTCTCCGAGTATTTTAGAAGATAAAAATGGTCCGACTAAATTAGTTTCAAGAATACTTAAAAATTCATCTTTAGTTTTTTCTTCAAAACTATTATCCATGTTAATAGCCGCATTATTAATTAAAACATCTAAACTATCAAAATTACTTTTAATCTTATCTAAAAGTAATTTTAAATCTTCTTCACTTCTAATATCACACTTACTTATTAAAGTTTTAACATTAAAATTACTTTCTATAAATTTACCTGTTTCTATTGCTTCTTTTTCATGATTTAAATATGTAATTACAGTGTTATATCCATTTCTAGCATATTCTAATGCAATTTCCTTTCCTAAATTAACACTTGAACCAAGTATAACTGCCGTTTTATTCATAAATACCTCTTTCTTTCAAAAAGTATTTTACCACAAAGTAGTGTAAAAATAAAATAAATAAGTGACAAATTTAGTATAAATTACTAGTAATTAAAATTACATTATAGTATAATTAATAACAGAAAGGTGGTAATAAATATGAGTACGACAGCATGGATCGTAATAGGTGTAGTAGTTTTACTAGTTCTTTATGTAATAAGCACTTACAATAGTCTTGTTAGATTAAGAAACAGAGTAAAAGACCAATGGGCACAGATAGAAGTGCAACTAAAAAGGAGATTTGATTTAATACCTAATATAGTTGAAACTGTAAAAGGGTATGCAAAACACGAAAGTGAAACTTTAAAAGGAGTAATTGAAGCAAGAAATAAATTTACTGTAGCAAGTACTCCAGAAGATGAAATGAAAGCTAATAATGAACTTACAAGTGCAGTAAGACAATTATTTGCATTAAGTGAAAGTTATCCTGAACTTAAAGCTGATACAAGTTTCTTAAAACTTCAAAGCAATCTTGAAGATAGTGAAAATAAAATTTCTAGTGCTAGACAATTTTATAATGACACAGTTCTTACTTTAAATAATAAAGTTGAATTATTTCCTTCAAATATAGTTGCTAAATTATTTGGATTTAAAAAAGAAGCTTTCTTTGAAGCAGAAGCTGAAGCAAAAACTGCCCCACAAGTTAAGTTTTAAGCTTACAATTGTAAGCTTTTTTTTAAGAGGAGGAAACATGAAAAAAATAATTTTATTACTTATAAGTTTCTTTACTTTTATAAGTATAAATGAAGCTAAAGTAACTGATGTAAATTACAAAATAGATGACTATATAGTAGATGCTAGTATTGATGTATCAGGTAACATGGTTGTTAAAGAAGTTATAAAAGTAAAAGGAAGTTTTAATGGATACATAAGAGATTTAGTATATAAAAATAGTGAACTTGACGAATTTGATGGAAGCCTAAATAGCTTTAAAGGTTCAAGTATATATAATGCTACTAGTTTAGAAATAAGGAAAGTGGGCTCAGTTGAATATAAAAGTTCTGGTGAGTTAAATTACAGTATATTTAATGAAGAAATAAATGAATTTTCAGAGTGTTCAGAAAGTAAAAACTGTTATGAAAAGGGTATCATTGATGATGGAATAAGTCTAAAAATGTATAATGAAACAGATAATGGAAGTACATACTTTTATATAGAATACTTACTAGGTAATGTAGTAGTACTTCATAATGATGTAGCGGAGTTATATTATAATTTTGTTGGCGAGGAGTTTGACGATGATATTAAAAACTATCAATTAAGAGTAGCATTACCTAATACAGTAAGCAAGGATGATATAAGAATATGGGCTCATGGTCCACTTGAAGGAGAAGTAAGATTTTGGAAAGATGATAATCAAGATATTTATTACGGGGGATATTTAAGAGTAAGTAATTTAAGTAAAAACACTCCTGTAGATATGAGAATGACTTTTCCTAAAAATCTAATCCTAGTAGATCATCCGTTCTTAAAAAAGAGTGGTGTAGATGCTTTAGATAATATTCTAAAAGTAGAAGAAACTCGTGCAGATGAAGCAAATAAAATAAGACAAAAATCAAGAATATTTACTTATGGTACATATACAATGAGTATCACTTATATAATTCTAACAATTCTTTTATTTATATATATCTATTTAAAATATGATAAAGAAGTTAAAACTAATTTTAATATGGAATATAATAGGGATTTCATAGATGATTATGATGTTACAAATATAGAATACTTATTTGATAAAAAAATAACTGAAAAAGCTTTCTCAACTAGTATATTAAATCTAATATACAAAAAGAATATTAAATTTGAACAACTTGATAAAAAAGGTTACAAATTTATTAAAGAAAATGAAGATAATTTAAGTGAAGCAGAAAAGAAGTTAATGGAAATACTATTTGATAAAGCAGGAAATGGTAAAGAAGTAACTTTAAAAGAATTAAGAACTTATGCTGGAGATGTTGTTGGTACTACAAGTCCTTTCTTAAAAGGCTTTGATACATGGAAAGAACTTACTACTAGAGAAAGTAAAAAGAATAATTTCTATGAAAATAATACTAAAATAAAGCTATACTTTGGTTTATATTCATTACTAGGTTTTCTTATAATGTTTTTATTCTTTAAAATACAAACATTTAATATTTTAACAATAATTACTTTAGTAATAACTATAGTATTCTTAATATATATAATAACATTTAACAAAAGAACACCTAGAGGTGCACTTGACTATGCTAAATGGAAAGCATTCAAAAAGTTTCTAAATGATTTTGGTAGATTTGATGAAAAAGAACTACCTGAAATAACTCTTTGGGAAAGATATTTAGTATATGCTAGTATATTTGGCATTGCAGATAAAGTATGTAAAACTATGAAAATTAAATTTAATGAAATGAATTATACTAATAGTGACTTTACATTTGATTATCTACTTTGGAGTAACTTAAATAATTCAGTAACTACAAGTGTTCATTCATCAGTAACAACTGCTCAGTCAAAAGTTTCTGAAGCAATTGCAAGATCAACTTCTTCAAGTGGAGGTGGCTTTGGTGGAGGCTTCTCTTCTGGTGGAGGTTTCGGAGGAGGTGGCGGCGGTGGCCGTGGTTTCTAGTACAAATATAAAAGTATTTAATAGTGAATTAAACTTTATAAAAAATGAAAGAATAAAAGAAAGTGCATGCACTTTAATAGATAAAATACCACAGTACTTTTTTACAGAAGCTGCAAGCTCTACTGGTAAATACCATCCCGAATTCTCTTTAGGAATTGGAGGACTTTTAAGGCACACTAAAGCAGCAGTTAGAATAGCAAAAGAATTACTTGATAATAATTCAATTGGTTATAAATTTACAAGTGATGAAAAAGATCTTATATTACTTGCTTTGATAATGCATGACAGTGTAAAAAGAGGTATACCTGAAGAAAGATACACAAAGTTTGACCATCCATTACTTGCAAGTAAACTAATAAAAGATAACAAAGAAAGTTTAAGTTTATCAGAAGAAGAATTAAATCTATTAACTTCTATGATAGAAGCACATATGGGAGAGTGGACAACTGATTATAGTGGTAATGAAATATTAAAAAAACCAACCACAAAATATGAAAGATTTGTACACATGTGTGATTATCTAGCAAGTAGAAAATTCTTAAATGTAAAATTTGATAACAATAATGAAATAATTAACTAAAAAGGTTTGCTTTAAACCTTTTTTTGTGGTATTATTTTATTAGGTTACAGAAGTAACCAAGTAAAGACAAGGAAGTGAAAACATGAAACAAACCCCAAAAACACCAATAAATACCTATTCTCAACCTGTATTTAATATGGTACTAGGGGGGGGGTTATTATTAAATAACTCTTATAGTTTTTGTGTTCTTTTATATATGAGATAGACAAAGTCTATCTCTTTTTCGTGTCTTTATAA